>Ga0207433_10000424_pt1 | contig 97564 bp, 110 predicted proteins | sample YelNatPaOPGAMG01_FD_187559 | JGI IMG/M metagenome (GOLD analysis project Ga0207433, IMG submission 187559) | Hot spring thermophilic microbial communities from Obsidian Pool, Yellowstone National Park, USA - OP-RAMG-01 (SPAdes) (version 3) | ecosystem: Environmental > Aquatic > Thermal springs...
AAAGGAAATTTCAAGAATATTTGGCATTGAAGTTAAAGGACCCAAAGAAATCGTATATTCCTAGGGTTAGATTCTTAAATGGCGCAACATATCATAGTAAAGTTAGGTTTTTAAATGGCGCAACAGGGTTATCTTCCAAACTGGGGATACTTTGGAGGACTGTAAGGTCCTCGATAAATTTGGATGTATACAAAGATTATTACTAAGATGGCTAAAACTAGTAAAGCCTGAGCGACTGTCATCTAAGTATTTTCTTAAGGAATTTTCCGGTGTAACTTCTGGGATGGCTGGCAACTCCCTCTGGAGTCCCAGTGGTTACCACCCACCCTCCTTCCTCTCCCCCCTCCGGTCCTAGGTCTATGATATAGTCCGCAGCTTTAATTACATCAAGGTTGTGTTCTATAACGATCACCGTGTTTCCCGCAGAAACTAACCTCTGTAACACATGCAAAAGCTTTTTAATGTCATCGAAGTGTAATCCCGTGGTTGGTTCATCCAGTAAATATAAAGTTTTCCCAGTAGAACGGGAGGACAATTCCGTAGCCAGCTTTACCCGCTGAGCTTCTCCTCCTGATAAAGTGGTGGCTGACTGTCCTAATTTAATGTAGCCCAATCCTACATCTTTAAGGGTTTGAAGCTTTCTTTGTATCTGGGGAATATTTTCAAAAAGAGAGCAAGCTTCATCTACCGTCATGTCTAAAACTTCAAAAATATTTTTACCTTTATAGCGTACTTCTAAGGTTTCCCGGTTGTAGCGTTTTCCCTTACAAACATCGCAAGGCACATAAACATCCGGCAAAAAATGCATCTCGATTTTAACCAAGCCGTCACCATGACAGGCCTCGCATCTTCCCCCACGCACATTAAAAGAGAACCTTCCGGGCTTGTAACCCCGCATGCGTGCTTCCTGAGTTAAAGCAAAGAGGTTGCGGATGTGATCAAAAACTCCGGTATAAGTGGCGGGATTGGAACGGGGGGTGCGGCCGATGGGAGTTTGGTCAATAATAATTACCTTATCGATATTTTCGATCCCTAAAATTTCATCGTGTTCTCCAGCTTTCTCAATTGCACGGTAAAACTTTTTAGCTAGGGCACGATATAAAATATCATTAACCAAGGAGCTTTTTCCGGACCCAGAAACTCCGGTAACACAAGTAAATACTCCCAAGGGAAAAGCAACGTCGATATTTTTCAAGTTATTATGACGAGCCCCCTTTACCACCAAAAGCTTGCCATTTCCTTTTCTTCTTTCTTTTGGAACTTCAATTTTAAGCTGACGAGATAAATATTTTCCGGTAACGGATCTTTCTTCTTTGATAATATTCTCTAAAGGACCGGAAGCTACAATTTCTCCTCCCTCCCGCCCCGCTCCGGGTCCGATATCTACCAAAAAATCCGCGGCGCGCATGGTTTCTTCATCATGTTCTACAACGATAATAGTATTTCCCAAGTCGCGCAGCTTAAATAAAGTTTCAATTAATCTCCGATTATCCCTTTGGTGTAAGCCAATAGAGGGCTCATCTAAAATGTAAAGAACCCCAACCAGACCAGAACCTACTTGGGTGGCCAGGCGGGTGCGCTGCGCTTCTCCTCCCGAAAGGGTTGAAGATTCGCGATCTAAGGTTAGATAATCTAGACCTACATCAACCAAAAATTTGAGCCGCGAGCGAAGTTCTTTTAAAATCTGACGGGTAATGATTTGTTCTCGCTCAGTCAGCTCCAATTGGTCTAAGAATTGCAGAATGCCTTTAATCGACATAGCCGAGACCTGAGCAATGGACTTCCCGGAAATGGTTACCGCCAGACTTTCGGGTCTTAAGCGCTGGCCTTGACAGGCGGAGCAAGGAACCGCGCTCATGTAGCGGTAAAGGTAATAACGTACATTTTCCGAATGCGTTTCGGCATATCGCCTTCGGAGCCAATTGATCACTCCTTCAAATTCGCCCTCGTGCTCAAAGTAGCTTCGCTCCATAGGATATTTAAACTTTATAGGTTTTTCACAACCGTAAAGAATCACATTCAGCTGTTCCTTTGTTAGCTTCTTAATCGGAGTATTTAGGTCAAAGCCGTAAGCTTCTCCAACCGCTTCCAAGCGCGAAAGATAATATGAGGCCGCTTCTCCCCAGGGAGCAATAGCTCCCTCAGCTAAACTTAAGCTTTTATCCGGAATAACTAAATCGGAATCAAATTCAAGTTTATTTCCTAGACCGTCACATCTAGGACAGGCTCCATAAGGGCTATTGAAGGAAAAAATCCTAGGCGTAATTTCGTCTAAAGAAATGCCGCATACCGGGCAGGCAAATTTCTGCGAGTAAATTTCATCTTTAGCATTCTTTCCTTCCCCGTGACTTACCATTACCAAGTCATTTCCATATTTCAGAGCGGTTTCTACCGATTCCGCCAAGCGTTTGCGGTGAGAACTTTTAAGAGAAAGGCGATCTACCACGATTTCAATATTATGCTTTAACTTCTTATTTAAAGGGGGAACTTGCTCGATTTCATAAACCTTTCCATCGACTCTTACGCGCACAAATCCTTCTTTGGCTAATTCCGAAAAGAGGGCTTTATATTCCCCTTTTCTTCCCCTCACCACCGGGGCCAGCACCATGATATTTTCTCCTTCCGGCAGTTTAAAAATTAAGTCAACAATTTGAGGAACCGTTTGCCGCTCAATTTTTCTTCCGCATTTGGGGCAATGGGGAACGCCAATGCTAGCATAAAGTAAACGCAAATAATCGTAAATTTCTGTTACTGTTCCTACCGTAGAACGTGGATTGCGAGGGGGTGCTTTCTGGTCAATAGAAATAGCCGGAGATAACCCTTCAATATAATCCACATCAGGTTTTTGCATTTGTTCTAGGAACTGGCGAGCATAAGCAGAAAGGGATTCCACATAGCGGCGCTGTCCTTCAGCATAAATAGTATCAAAAGCTAAGGAGGACTTCCCAGAGCCAGAAATTCCTGTAAAAACAATAAATTTATTGCGAGGAAGTTCTAAATTGATATTTTTAAGATTGTGTTCTCGAGCGCCCTTGATTACAATTTTTTCGGCATTCATAGCTAAATCAATTATACCCTTAAATTTTACTCTGCTGCAACTTGATCAGAGAGGGAACCATCATGATACATTGACAGAAAATAAGATGCGTAGTAATATGTGTATAAACATGCGCATAAAGAAAAGGAGGCCTAAAAATGCTTTCAAAACGGGTGCAAATTCTTATAGGTGAAAAGGAGTATAAGAAACTAAAAGATATTAGCAAAAAATCCCGCAAGTCGCTGGGACAAATTTTCAGAGAGGCCATTCAGCTTTATGGAGAAAGGTTGGCTAGTCGAGTGCAACGCTTGACCGCGGTCGAAAAAATGATAAAACTCAAAATCCCCGCGCTGGACTGGCCTAAAATGGAAAGATCAATCTTGCAAGCATCCCATAAATGAAAAAGTACTTTATTGACACGAATATTTTCATGTACGCCGTTGGTACGGCTCACAAGTACCAGAGTCCCTGCCAAATAATTATGCGTTTAATTGCTTCTGATGAAATTTATGGTGTAACTAACACAGAAATTCTGCAGGAAGTTTTATACCGCTATTCTTGCCTAGGGAAAAAGAACCTTGGAATTCAAGCGGTTGAAACTATCCTTTCGATAATTCACGAAGTTTTACCCGTGGAAAAAGTTGATATAATTTTGGCCTTGAATCTTTTGAAGAACTATCACAAACTTAATGTTAGAGATGCCATTCATGCCGCTACGGCTTTGAGAAATGGTTTTAAGTACTTCTTAAGCGTAGATAAACATTTTGATGAAATTAAGGGGCTTGAGCGGGTTGATCCTATGGAGATATGATAAAAACCGTGAAAAAGACTTTTTTTATTGTTCTCCTTTTGATAGTAAATCTTGTTTCTTTAAGCAATGCTTTAGAGATCAACCTTTCTTTTCAAAAGGTTGAAGGACAGCCTTACTTTATTGGCCAGCCCGAGATGAATATCGATGCCGAAGAGTTCGATACCGTTATTTTAAAGATTAAGTCCAGCCGCAGCGGCACGGCAAGGTTGTTCTGGGCTACCAATTTTGATCCGCAATTTAACGATCCCAAGAGTATTACTTTTTTTATTGACAGATCAGAAAGTTTTAAAGAATATGTTTTTAATGTAAAAGCCCAGAATCCTAATTGGTTAGGGTTTGTTTCCCAACTTTTAGTTTTTTTAGAAGAAGGAACAGAAGGGATTGAAATCGAACCAGGAAAGGCTATCGTTGGAAACCTAATCACCAACATTATTTCGGGATGGAGAGAATTTTTCGCGTATGAAACACCTCAACTAAGAACGGTAAATTTTATTTATGGGCCAAAGATAAACGGCCGGTCTGTTAACCTTTATATTTATTGGTTAGTTATTTTAATAAGCACCGCCTTAATATTTTATGAGTTTTTTATTAACAAAAAGGTTAATTGGGCACGGGTCTTTAAAAGCATTGTGGTTGTTTGTCTTTTCTTTTGGATCGTTTTAGACCTGCGTATCTTGCTTGATCAACTCAAAACTGCTGTTTCTGATTGGCATATCTTTGCTGGTAAAAGTTTAGAAGAAAAGCGTGCTGCGACCACTTTGGGTGATTTTTATAATTTTCTTAGATTTGCCTCAACAAATTTGCCTTTGGGAAGTGCTTTTTATCTCATTCATCCCTCTTACTACTACTATAAGGAAAAGGCCAACTATTATCTCTATCCTACTTATTTTGACGATAAAAATTTTGCACAAGTTCTCGTTTATGATCCAAATCACACTCAGGAAAAAGAAGTTAACGACTTTTTAAATAAAGGATATAAGGTTGTTGCTACCTTTAAATCTGGGGAGTATATTTTAAAGAAATGATCGATATTTTCCGTTTAATATTTATTGTTTTTTTCCCGACCTTGATTGGTTTTGTCTTCATTTCTTTTTTAGTTGATAAGAATAATAAATTTACCGAGGTACTTGCCCTCTCTTATTTGGTTGGTAGTGGCATTCTCTCCTTAGAATTATTGCTCCTGGGTTGTTTAAGCATCCCATTCTCAATTTTTAATGTTCTTTTGGTTTCAGCGATTATTTCAGCCATTCCGGTTTTCCTGGCAATAAGAAATCGCATTTTTAAGTTTAATTTCTTTTCTTGGGGTAACACAAAAAAATTTCATTGGACAGAGCTTGGGTTACTTTTTCTTATAATTGTTAGGGTTGGCTTTGTTTTTTACGAAAATTTGCTAAAGCCCGTGATAGGAGTTGACGCATTTGCCAATTGGAGCTTAAGAGCAAAAGTTTTTTTCTTTAACCATGGTCTTTTGCTCGATCCAAAGAATAACTTTTTCTTGGGAGGCGGAGCAACTTTTTACCCCATCCACCTACCCCTTCTAGAGACATGGGGTTTTTTGGTGTTGGGCCGATGGGATGATGTTTTAGTTAAAATAATCTTTAGCTTTTTCTTTTTGTCTTTACTGGTTATTTTTTACCATAATGTAAGACGTACTACTTCAAGATTTGTGGCTTTACTTTCTACCTACCTCCTGACTACTCTACCGCTCCTTCTTCATCATGCTACTGTTGAATATGCCGACTTACCCTTAGGGATTTACTTTTTAACCGCGGCTCTTTTTTTATTTAGCTATTTTGAAACAGAAGACCATCGTTATTTTTTTCTTTCTGCTATTTTTGCAGGAATTGGGGCTTGGACAAAAAATGAGGGCTTTCCAATTGTATTACTTAACTTGGTTGTCCTGGTCATATATTATTTTCAAACAAAAAGAAAGTTGGGTTATTCTCTAAAGTATTTTGCCAGCTATTTTTTCTTGGCATTTTTGTTTAAAGCTCCGTGGTTGCTGGTCAATTATATTTACAAGATTCCACCGAATATTTATCAAAAAGTTCATTGGGAACAAGTATTTACGAATCTATATCGAATCCCCGTAATCGCTCAATATTTCTATCAGAAAATGTTTTTCTACGGCAATTGGAATATTGCTTGGTTTGTGTTAGTCGTAGTTATCATTTGTTCTTACAAGCACTTACAGAAAATCAGAACTTTTTATAGCTTGATCTATATTGTGCTTTTTATGGGCATGATTGCTTTTATGTATTATTTAACGGATAATTACCGCTGGCTTCTTGATGGCACCACCTTAAATCGCAATACCCTTTTAGTCATGCCCTTAGTGATTTATTTTATTGCTGTCAATCTCCAGGCCTTATTGTTTCCTGATCAGGCATTAAATTCTAATCGAGCAAAAAATGAATGCTAAGTCAATCTTACTTTCAATCATCATTCCCGTTTATAACGAGGAAACCCATATTGAAGAGGTGCTTCGCCGGATCAAAGCAGCAAAATTGCCGGAAAATGTCGATCGAGAAATAATTGTTATTGATGACGGGTCAAATGATCGAACTCCTCAAATTTTAAAAAAGTTCAAGGAAGATAAGCTTGTTACGGTTCACTCTTCCCCTACTAATTTTGGGAAAGGTACCGCCATAAGAATTGGTCTTCAAATAGCGAAGGGTGATATTATTCTTATCCAAGATGCCGATTTGGAATATAATCCTGATGAATATTCCAAGTTATTAGAGCCGATTTTGTCAGGCCGAGCTAAAGTAGTTTATGGTTCAAGATTTAAAGGACAAATCATAGGAATGCTTCCGATTTATCGGCTGGCAAATATGATTTTAACTTTTTTAACTAACCTTCTATTTAGTGCGGGAATAACTGATGAAGCCACTTGTTATAAAGTTTTTTCCAGAGAGGTTTTTGACCAAATTAGGCTTACTTCCAAAAGGTTTGAGTTTTGCCCCGAAGTTACGGCAAAATTGTTAAAGTCAGGATATAAGATTTATGAAGTTCCCATAAGTTATCGTTCTCGTTCCGTACAGGAGGGGAAAAAAATTAGTTTAAAAGATGCCTTTTTTGCCATTTGGACCTTAATTAAATATAGGTTTGTATCATGAAGGATTTTAATAAACTTGATTTTTTTATCCAAAAAATGAGAGCGAAATTAATAGAAAAATATGTTCCTTACGATTCATACCTTCTTGACCTTGGTTGCGGTCTTCATCCTATGGCTCTTATTATGCTAGAGAGTAAGATCAAAAAGGCGATAGGAATTGATAAAGAAGTTCCAAGCCGGTCTTTTTCTAAAAAAATTGACTTTTTAAAAGCCGACTTGGAGAATGGACTTCCCTTTTCAGAGGGTGAATTTGATTGCGTATTAATGCTAGCGGTTTTAGAGCATCTAAAGTTTCCCAAGGAGGTAATTGAGGAGAGTTATCGAGTCTTAAAACCGGGAGGAAAAATCATTATAACTATTCCCACAAATTTTTCTCAGCCTATTCTTGAGCTCTTAGCGAGCTTAGGAATAATAAGTAAAGAAGAAGTTTTTAGTCATCGGCACTATTTTCGCATAAATGAGGTTAAAAATTTACTTAGCCGGGTTCATTTTAAAGTTATATTGGTAAAGCCCTATAACTTATTTTTAAACGCCCTTTACGTTGCAGAAAAGTAAGCTTTACTTACTTCCTAACGAACAACAATTTCTTTTTCTCGCTTATATATTTTGGCGATTAAGCCCAAATCAGGAAATTCCTTTGCTGTAACCAATTTAATGTAATTTCCTTTTAATAAAATGGGGGCGAATTCGTTCCACCGTTTTTCTAGCCAATCCCCATAGTAAGGAGATTCAAGGGAAGGTTGCAAATCAAAGAAATACTCAGCATTCCAGAAGTATTTGGGGTTAAAGCCTAAATCATTTACCGTAAGTACCGGAGCTTGCCAATCGTGAAAGTGCCAATAAATGACATAAGGGCTCAGCTGATTGAAACTTACCATGGTGGAAATTGATTTATTTTGGTCAACTTGAGATTTAAAAAAATCAAGCACATCTTGCAGTTTGGTCTTTGGCTGGGCTTTGAAATATTTCCCTTGGTATTTTTCCTCTGTAAAATCTTTAGGATAGGTAAAATCTGGCCTTTTAGTTAGACCAAATAAAAAAGGAGGAGAAAAACGGTTAAAGACATCCTTATAAATAAAAGACATGATAGACCTATTAGCCACTTCTTTAGTATAGGAAGTTAAAGAAAGAAGATCATATAAAAAAGAAGCCCCTATTATGCTTAAAATAACATAGGCAAAAGCGGCTGCTTTCCTTTGTCTTTCCAATTTTTCGATAGTGATAGAAAAGAAATAACCAAATAGTAGGAATGCTAAAGGTAAAGCCAGAGAAAGATACCTCTCTTGGGCAAAAGACATGATGCTGATGAAGATAAAGTTTGCATAAAACATTAAAGAAATAATTCTTATTCGTTTATCGCGCCAGAAGAAAAGCGAAGCTACAACTGCAGACAAACAACCCAATGCGATCCAAAAAGATAAATTATAGCTGGTGATAAATGATTGAAGATAAAACAAGCAGGTGCCAATAAAGTTTAATATCAAGGACTTTCCCTCGGCAACCGAGCCCTGTCTAAAGGAAACCGTAAGGGCGTATTTTCTTTCAAAGGGGGGAGTTGCCCACCAGAGAATAAACAAAGGCAGAAATCCCAAAACAATAGCAAAATTGTTTAAAAGCCAAGAGTAAAAGGGATTGCTTGGTTGCGCTATGCTCCCCTTTTTGGGAACAAGATTCTTTTTTTTCTTCTTGTCGGGCGGAAGATCGATTTTTTCTTCTTTTAAGCCAAACAACAAAGACATTTGAAATAAAGCCACCCCAAAGATTAAAACTAAAGCATAATTTTGTTTTATCCAGTAAGCAACGCTCAGCAAAAAGCCGAGAAATAAAAATTTCCAAAAAACATTTAATCCTAAGTTGCGGATTATAAAATATATAATTATTAAACAAATAAGTATCCCCATCATTTCCTGCATGTTAACGGTAGCAAGATGAAGCATCATAGGCGAAGTTAAATATAAGAAAACAGCGGTTAGTCCAATTAGCCATCCTTTTTCTTTTGAAATCTCATTTCCAATCAAATAAATTAATATTGAGCAAACAAAAAACAGAAAGAGGCTGGAAAGCCGAGCCGAAGCGTAAGAAAAACCAAACGCTAAAAGAAAAAATCCATTTAACCACGAATGAAGAGGCATCCAAAGGGCCTGGTTATTGGTATGAAGCCAAAAACTTTCCCAGTCAAGAGCTTTAAGATCATCATAAATTTGCATTCCGTAAAAACCGTGGTGGGATTCGTCCCAAAGAAAGACATCCAGTGGCCTAAGAAACTGAAAATAAGCATAAAGGCAAGCGGTAAAGGTTAGTACTACTGCTACCCACAAAGCATATTTTCTCATCTTGTCCCTCCAAAGGAAAAGTACTTGTGACCAAGATAACTAAAGATCACATTAACAAAAATAAATCCTCCTTGAGCCAAAACAGGAGAAATTCCTAAAAAATTAACACAAATTGGAAGAAAAAACAAATTCAATAATAAAGTTGCTCCGTAGACCAAATAAAAGCGCAAATATTCTCTAACATAATTTCCCTTAGTTTTGAATACAAATATTTTGTATCCCAAATAAGCATTAGTTATGCTCAGAATATTTGCCAGAACTAGAAGAATAAGATAGTGAATCTGCTTAGCCAGTAAAAGATAAAGGGCGACAAAAGCTAGGTAGCCAAAAACCGTGTTCCATCCTCCAACCAAAAGGTAATTGATCTTTTCTTGGTGTCTTTGGAAAATTCGCCGCATCTAATCGAAGTTGATTCTTTCTTTTTCAATCACCAAAGGTCGTTTCATAACCTGGGTGTGGATGGAGCCGATATACTCGCCTAGGATTCCAATAAAAAAAAGCTGTACTGAGGCAAAATAGAAAAAACCAATAACTAAGGGTGCCATCCCCACCGAAAATCTTTCCCAATAAATCAGCTTATAGACAAAATAGCCAAAAGCGACCAGAACGCATATCACTGACATAAAAAAGCCCAGCATGGTTGCAAGGCGCAGCGGCACCTTAGAATGATTGGTAATGCCCAGCATGGCCATGTCGTAAAGGGTATAAAAGTTGTTTTTGCTTTTTCCCTTTTTCCGTGGTGGTTGAACATACTCAACTTTGGCAGCTTCAAAACCCAAGTCGCTGATTAATCCTCGAAAATAAGGATAAGGATCATCAATTTTTCTTAAAATATCAACCACGACGCGGTCGTACAGCCCAAATCCCATAAAATTAGGAATTAATTCAATCTCAGAAAGGCGGCAAATTAATTGGTAGAAAAATTTGCGGATGGCAAACATCAAAAAGAATTCCTTACTTTGCTTTTTGATTCCGGCCACTACTTTGTAACCTTCCTCCCATTTTTTGATGAAATCCTTGATTAACTCAGGCGGTTCTTGAAGATCAGCCGAAATAAAAATCGCGGCATCTCCTTTGGTTTGAAGCAAAGCGTAAAAAGGCGAACGAATGTGACCAAAATTGCGGGTATTAACAATAATTTTTACATTTTTATCCTTGCTTGCAATTTCCTTTAAAATCGAAACGGTTCGATCCTGAGAAGCGTTATCAATGAAAATGTGTTCGTAACGATACTTGCCAAGCTGGGTAAAAATTTCTTTTACCTGTCGATAGATCTCCTCGACATTCTCTTCTTCATTATAAACAGGAGTAACGATGCTGATAAGCTTCATGCCTTCTCCTTTGAATAAATTTTAGCACAGGTTTCCCTGTGAGTTCCATAGAATTATTTTCGATTCTTGAGCAATACAATCCATCGAAGTGTATTGCGGATTATAGCCAATGCTCTGGGCTTTTCTGTTATTCGAATAATAAGCGCTTTTCACTCCCGTGAGTGAAGAGACCTTCGCATCTTCTTTTATTGCATACTTCAGACCGTATTCTTTGAAAAAATAATCAAGGACTTCAAACTTGGTTACCGGTTTTAGGCTGAAAGTGTCATATACATCATTGATCCTTCCCACCTCCATGCATTTTTCAACCAGTGAAAACAGGTCTTTGGGATGAAGATAATCGCGGATAATATTCTTGCTATCGGTAACAAATTCTTTTTTATTTTTTAGGCAGTTAAGAATTTCGGTCAAAATATATTTGGATCTAAGGTCAATAAACCGGCTAAAGTATCCAAATATTCGCAGATCAACAATGTTAAAATCTTTAAAAGAACGGTGCTTAGCTTCCGCATTTAGTTTGGCAATTCCATAATAAGCTGCCTCAGTAATATTATTAATTTCCCATTTCGCAGTACTTGTTTCATCAACCGGCCGGTCAAATTCCGTTCCGAAAACCGCTCCACTGCTGAAATTTATATATAATGATGAAGGATGTTTTTTAAGATAATCTAAAATAAGATTATCAAAATGCTCAGTTAGTTCGAATACCGTTTGGATATTGTTGGCAATATCTTCCGCACTGCTTATTCCAATACAGTTAATCAGCACATCGTAATTGTCGTCACTTAAATCGGAAAATTGTTTAATCTGAACCTTTCCTGTGCAACTGATTTCATCAAGGAATTTCCTCATCCGGTCAAAAGATCTAACAAAAAGGGAAAGTTCATACCCCTTTTTCTGGCTAAAGTTAAAAATCAATCCTTTGGCTATGTGACTGGTGCCACCCAGAATGGCGATTTTTATTCTCAACGATTTAGCCACGCAACAATTCTCCCGTTATCCATTTCAGTATCGACATATTGCCAAAAGTGATATTCAATTACTTTATATTCTTCCGATACATCTCATGTACTGGAAGAATATCATCCGGACAAGTACTATGCCACTTCCATTGTCCTGCCTCAGGTTTCCCAAAATTATAGCGTTTAGCTTCATCCGGTTGCGTGATTGGGTAGCACCTAAAAAGTAGTGAAATGAAATGTCCCCGGTCTTTTCTTGTAGGATGAATAACTTCATTGATCGCTAAAGGCTGAGGATCAAATTCTACTTCCATTCCAAGTTCTTCTTTTGCCACTATTTTTATCCTATCCGCTATTAGCTCCTTAAATCTGACTATCCCACCAGGGATGTGCCAACCACTGCCGAAGTAATCATCCTCCCTCCAGGTTAAAAGAGTCCGATCTAATGTATCCTTGATAAGTAAATCAACATTAACCATTGGGGTCAATCTGCTGATGAGAAGAAACACTTCTTCTGGCAAACCCTTCCGGGGATCCTTGATTAAAGCTTCAATCGCAACAATGGCATCCACTGGTTTTAAATCCCTCGATTATAAATGATTTGTTTAAGCTCTTCATTGTTCCTATAGGGAGTGTCAAGCATATCAATCGTTATCGGTTGGTCTTTTTTGCACTCTTCTAATAACACTTCACCGGACATTAACTCCCGGCAAGAAATTTGCCTTCTCTGCAAAGGTATTGCCAGATAAACATCTTTCTCAAGATTTTCGTGTAAAAGTACATGACCTCGTGGTAAGTCTCTTTTTGCATAAACCCCTCTTACTAGCGTATCAAGATATTTAATTTCCTTCTCTGGAGGAATTCTCTTGAAAGTACCTGGTGCACCACACATTTCTTTCGCCTTTTTAAATGCCTTAAACCAAACATCAATCTGTTCCGGTAGCGAGCAGTAAGGAGAAACGGGAATGTTATCCATATCTATGTCAATATGTCTTTCAAAGGTTCTTGCACCTTTAGCATACGCAATCATAATTGACGATGTCCAGTCATGGTATTCATGTGTTGAAAAACCGATGGTATGATTAGGATATCTATTTTTTAAAAAATCTATTTGATTCAATTCCAGCTCACTATCTTCAGAGGGATAGATCGCAACACAATGATTGATCGCTAGCGGAATATTTCTGTTTTCAAAAAATGTCACTAGATCATCTAGATCCTTCAAGGACGAACCCCCAGTCGAAACAATAACTGGCTTCCTGGTCGAAGCAATTTTTTCTATCAAAGGCCAGTCATTGACGTCTGAACTCGCTATTTTAATAATCTGAATTCCAAGCTCCATACAGGTATCAACGGAAGACTCATCAAAAGGAGTAGCACTGGTAACACAGCCATTTTCCCTAATGGCTTGCACTATCCGCGCAAGATCTTCTACTGAAATTCTCGTATCTAAGGTCTTCTTTATATATCTAATATCAACTCTATTGATAAAATCTTTATGAATAAAATTTTCTACGTTTCTTATTTGAAGTTTTATCGACGCGCGAACATTGTTAAACCTGACAACCTTGGCAAAGTCAGTCACAATCTTTAACGCCCGCTCAAGTTTTCCCCAGTGATTGTTCGCCATTTCTAAAATAAATAAATCCTCAAAAATATCTCTATTCATTTTCCCACCTCCTTACAATTTCTTTTATTTCTGTAGCATTATTACAGATATATTCGGGTTGACTCTCCACAATTTCATCTCTATTGCTATAACCATATAAAACCCCAATAGCCGCCACACCGTTTTCATGTGCCGCATGGATATCTGATGCCCGGTCACTAATGAATAATGTCCCTTCTTTCTCTAGTTTCCATTTTTCTATCAAATATTTAACCATCTCTTTTTTATTCATACTTTCCCCCTGCTTGATATCCGGAGTAACTATGTCAGTAAAAAAATGATGGATTGAGACCTTTTCCAAGATCCTATAAGTAGGAAAGATCGGCTTATTAGTAATAAGAAAAACTTTAATCCCCACCGAGCACAAACTATGAAGCAATTCGCGGACACCAGGAAAAAGTAAGGTCCTCGAAAAATCGCAAAGATCGTAACACTTGCGATATTCCTCAATTACCATTTTTATTTGATCCTCTTTTATCCCAGGTGTTATCGTTTTAATCATCTCTACAAGCGGCGGCCCAATCACTTTCCTTTCAATCGTAACATCTTTATACTCAGGGACGAACGAATATGAATGCTTCAGACACTCGATGATATCATCGGCCGAATCAACCACCGTTCCGTCAAGGTCAAAAATTACGTTCTTTATCATCGCAATCCTATAGCCAGCTTCCTAAGTCCATGTATCGTCTCATCAATATTATTAGATGTTTGAATTACCTTTGTCCCCGTCATTTTTGAAAAAGCTTTCTTGATGACTGGAATTCTTTTCGGAATTCCTCCACTCAGAATATAAATATAAGTTTTGTCCTTTTCCACTAATTCTTTCGAAATAACCACATATTGATTCAAAAGATTTTTAATCAAAGACGCCAGGTAGTTTTTGCGATTAAAATTACCTTCGTGAATATTACCAATTGATCCTCCGCTGCTATAATTCCACGCGCTCTTAAAGACCGCAAGATCAAAATTAAGAGAAGAACTTACGATATCAGATACTTTAAGCTTCTTAATTTCCTTCCACACTCTTACCTTTTGATCATTAATTAATCCGAGAAAAACTGCTAGCGCTCGTCCCGCTGGTATATGGGTTACCGTTTTCAGGTAATTTCCGCCGAAGTAAGGCCTCGCTTCAATTTCAAATTTTGGCCTATCTTTTACGATTACGGAAACCTGAGACCCGGTTCCAATGTTAACCGATACCGTTGTGTTCAATATGTTTCCTGCCCCAAAAATCGCGCACTGTAAATCTCCAACCGCTGTGTAAACCGGGATATCTTTCCAGTACCCTGCCACTTCTATGTCCGATACCACTTTATTAAAAATAAATTTAACACCAGCCTCACTTTCAGCAAAATTTACCAACTCTTTTGAATACTTTCTCATGGATATATCATAAAAACCTAGGGAAGCTGCCATCGTGTCGTGAACTAAGCCCGTAGACCTATTAACCAACCATTCGGGCAATGATAATACCTTACAGTGGCGGGTAAGTTTTCCCTGTCGGGCAAGGTGCAGTATATTCATGAAAGGAAGTCCTGGCCGAGGATTCATCCCAGTAATTTTTAAGAATTGCCCACCAAGGTTTTTCCTGATCAGATCATAAGTGCTGATGCCTTTAACAGGCTCAAGTGACCTTTCATCCATCCAACTAATATATTCCGTTAATGGTTCATTATTTTTATCAAGAATAATAAAACCATGCATCTGGCTGCAAAGCATAATCCCCTCAATCCTTTTGTCAGAGTAAGATTCACAAATTTTTCTAAATCTCTCTTTTACTAGCTTTAATGACAACTCATATTGCCCTAGCTTTTTAGAAACATTCGGTGGACAAGTAAAATTCCCGAAAGAACTCAACTTCCCGCTATTCAGATCAACTACAGCGGTCTTTATTCTAGTTGCCCCAAAATCTACCAACAAAAATCTTTTCAAAACAGATCCCTCATTATTTTTGAAATTTCGTTCTGCAGATCCTGATCTAGCCTCAGCCTGAGAAAGCGCATGTCACCGATTGATTTTATAGTTACTAAATTTACTTCGTTGCCAAGGGTTTTTTTATCTTTTTTCAATAAACCCTTTAACCCTTTGGTGCCCAGAGAACCCATAATTTTGCATACTTTATTATCGAGCAGATCAAAAGAAAGCTTTTTCAATTCTTTGTTTTGGTGCGAACTAAAGATCCCTCTCCTCGCTGCTAATTCATTAACCACCAGCATTCCTATGGTGACTGCCTGACCATGAGGAATTTTGTAATGCGAGAGAACCTCTACCGCATGTCCAATGGTGTGACCATAATTTAAGCCACGGCGATAATTCAGCTCAAACTCATCTGCCTCGACAATAGCCCTCTTTACACTCAGAGCTCCCAGTATCAAGGGCTTGTACGCAGCCCAGTTGATTGGCTTACCCCTCTTAATATATTTAGTATAATTTATCATAAATTCTGGCCCACCTGTTACGTGCAGTTTCAATATTTCTCCCAAACCAGAATTGATTGTAAAGTTATCAAGCGTTTTTAGAAAATTGGAATTAATAACCACTCTAGAAGGAGCCGAAAAAAGGGCTAACTGATTTTTAGCGTTACGATAATTTATGCCAATTTTACCCCCAATACAACTATCACACATCGAAAGCAGTGTTGTCGGAAAATAAATCCAAGGAATTCCTCTTTTATAACATGCCCCGACAAAACCTCCTACGTCCTGAATAATTCCCCCTCCCACTACAATAAGTTTTTCTCCTTTTGTAATTTGATGCGTTTGGAGAAAATCAACTACTTTTAACACTCCCCTTATGGTTTTGAATGTTTCTGTGGCTTTAGCCTTAAAAATCTTGTCTTCTCTTACTTTCAACAGCTGCTGTCGATAAAGAAAATAAACCTTTTCGTCAATTAACATAAGATTGTTTGGATTTTCCGCCATAAACTGACTAATGACTTCCCCAGGATTTGCATTTGTATCCCAGTGGACATTATAGGGCTTGGGGACTGAATTAACCTGGAAGTGATCCATGCGATCTAAATCCACGGAGACAACAAATCTCTTCCCTTGAATTTTAAAAACTGCCTTCTTCTTCATTTTTGGAACCCCCCTGCAGAATATCCTCCATCGACCACAATATTTGCGCCGTTAATGTAGTTATTTTCCTTGGAACAAAGAAAAAAAACAACGTTGGCAATATCCTCTGGTTTGGCTAGCCGACCAAGAGGGATCTTCTCTTCAAGGCTTTTTATTACCTCCGAAGGATTATTCTTAATAGTCATCTTTGTATACACAAATCCTGGTGAAACTATATTTGCCTTAATGTTGAAAGGTCCAAGCTCAAGTGCTAATGTTTCGATTAAACCGTTTAATGCGTGCTTGGACATTGCATAAGCTGCTCTCTTCACCCTAGAATACATTCCATAAAGCGATGAAATTGCAACAATATAACCTTCTTTTTTCTTCTTCATATATGGGATAATATGCTGAACAACTTTACAAAAACCAATAAAATTAATTGCATTTGTTTTCTCAATATCCTTTATAGTTAATTCCTCAAATAACTTCGGCTCATTGTAACCAGCACAATGTACTAAAATACCAATATTCAAGTCTTTATTCTTTTCAAAAAATTTATCAATGGCATCGATGTTTTCTAAATCTAACTCAGCATGAGAAGGTGCAATTACGTTACATCCTTCCATTTTAAACTTTTTTAAAATCGCCTGGCCAATATCACCCTTACTACCAAGTAAAAATACATTCCTCATATTTCTCTCTCCTTTTCTAACCCTCCATTGGTTTTATGATCATATTTTCAAGAAATTCTTTTCTTTCAAGAAAAGGAGCCATATCCTCCAGCGGCTTCGAGATGATTCTGCCGTCAACCAGTTTTTGAGATGAGGATTTGGGGGCGAACGGCTGGTCCGGTGTGAGCATTACTTCACACATTGATGGGCCGTCGCTCTCAATCGTTTTTTTAATACACTCAGCCATCTCACGGTGGTTTGAGCATCTCACAAATGGAATCCGGTAAGCGCAGGCAATCCGCTCCATGTCCGGGAAACTCACTCCGCTCTCCGGATCACAGCCGACATAGGGCAATCCGAAAAAATTATCCTGTGTCTGTTTTATGGAATGATAGCCCCGGTTGTTCAGGACGAAGATCTTGATTGGCAGCTTATGATGAACGATCGTCTGCAATTCCTGCAGGTTCATCTGGATGCTCCCGTCACCGGCCAGGCAAATGACTTTTTTCCCTCCCGAACCGAAACACGCTCCGATCGCCGCCGGCAGGTCGTATCCCATTGCCGCACATCCGGAATTAGTGTACAAACGCTGGTCCTTTTTTATCCTCATCGCCTGGAAAGAGCATACGCATGCCGTTCCATCGCCGGTCACGGTGATCTGCCCTTCCGGCAGGTTTTCTCCCAGAGTTTGCATAAAGCAATACGGGTTTACCAGCTCTTTCCTGTCCCAATACTCCTTCAAGACCACCGGATATTTTTCCTTTCTCACCCTGCACCATTCCATCCATTCCTTCTTCGGTAAAAGCGGCTCTGTTCCAATGGCGGCAATCATCCGCTCCATTAATTCCTTAACATCCGCCCAGACAGGAAGATCCGGTTTAATTGTCGGTTTTTTCAGCTCATAGGGGTCAATATCTACGATAATTTTAAACGCTTCACGGGCAAAAGTCGTCCAGTTATAGCTCAACTGCCTTATATTCAACCGGCATCCTAGTACCAGTAAAAGATCGGAGTTTTGGACGATGAAATTGCCGGCTCGGTCTCCAACGCTGCCAGGACGGCCAAAATAAAGAGGATGATCATCGACTATAACATCATGAGCATTCCAAGCAGTTACAACTGGAATATTCAATCGATCGATCAATTTTAAAAATGCATTATGCCCACCCGAGCTTCTTATCGCGGAACCGGCCAGAATAACTGGCCGTTTGGCCGTTTTGATCCGGTCGACGATTTCCTTTACTTTCTCGGGTGAAGGTTTTGGCGGGACTTCCGCCGCATCTTCGGCCGGGTCGTAAGATTTTAAGCTTTCTTCCTCGACCATCGCGCCCTGCACATTCACCGGAATGTCGATCCAGCAGGGACCAGGCCTGCCGCTTTGGGCAAGATGCAGCGCTCGTTCAAGATGGTAACGAATCTCCTTTGGGTCGGTTACCATAACCGCATACTTTGTAATGCCTGAAACCATTTTAACAATATCTATTTCCTGATCTCCTAATTGCCGCAATGGAAGCCCAGCGCTGGCAACGGTCGTGTCATAACGAACCTGTCCAGAAATAATAAGCATCGGAATGGAATCAACATATGCTCCATAAACGCCCGTAATTGCATTTGTCCCTCCCGGACCTGTCGTCACGCATACTAATGCTAATTTTCTAGTCAAACGTGCGTAACTCTCGGCTGCCATGGCGCAAGCTTGTTCATGGTGGTTAAAAATACATTGTAGTTTTGGGTGCTTTCCAAACGAATTATTAAGGTGCATTGCCCCCCCACCCGTAATCATAAATACATGGCTAATTCCAGCATCAACTAATTTTTCAGCAATATAATCAGAGACTTTTATCATTTTATATCCTTATTTTATGTCCATCACTGGCCGTGGCCAAATTTCTAAACACTTTCCTGGCTTGCTTTCCTGCCTCTTTTCTTTCTCTTGTGGTCTTATAAACCTCCGCATCAAAGTGCACTAATACTAATTTTTTAACCCTTGCTTTTTTGGCAAGCTGGGCGGCGGTTTCCGGATTAAGGTGCGGCCACTTATTACTGTTTTGCCCAGCTTTGAAAGCACACTCCGCAATTAAAAGATCTGCCCCCTGAGCTAATCGATAAGCATTTTGACATAACCCAGTATCCGGAACATAACTTATTACTTTTCCTTCAAAATTAAAACGAAAACCATAGCAAGGAGAAATATGCTTCAGCTTTAGCGCTTGCTCTAAAAACTTAGGAGATTTTGAGTAATTAAATTCTTTAATTGTCACTTTGGTTTTGAGATCTTTAAAGGCCATCGTAAATGGTTGCTTTACTATTTGCATTAGAAGCCTTTTTCCTCCTTTTTGAACATAAATAGTCATCCCCTGCTTGAATCTAAATTTCGCAAGAATGTGCAGTCCTTCAATGTGGTCGAGATGGAAATGACTCAGAAATAGATGGATCGGTTTGGTTCGTGGTTCGTTGTTCATGGTTCGTCCAATGTACTGATCAAGCTTGTAAATGCCATTGCCGGCGTCGAGCACCACATATTCTTTGGGTGTTTCGATCAAAATACAGATCGTGTTGCCGGTTGATGTATCGTACCAACCGTTGGTTCCCAGGAACCTGACCGTGATTCGTCGTTCGTCGTTCGTTATTTGTTTGCTCATCTTAGGCTTTATGATTTACAAACTCCTTTATTTTTTCAATCATATAATAAAGCATTTCTTCTGTCAGTCCCGGGTAAACCCCGACCCAGAAGGTGTTATTCATGATTAAGTCGGTGTTTTTAAGGTTTCCGACAAAGCGATAACCTTTGCTCGCTTTGCGCATTTCATCAAAGCACGGGTGCTTCACCATATTACCTGCAAAAAGCATCCGGGTCTGAATTCCTCTCGATTCAAGATGTTGTACTATTTCCTTCCTCGTAAAGCCGGAATTATCTATCACCGTCAGAGGAAATCCGAACCAACTTGGATCTGAGTTTTTTTCGGCTTCCGGCAAGATAAAAACATCCGAGAGGTCACCCAATCCTTCCCGGAGGATCTTCCAGTTCTTTTTCCTTACTTCAATGAATTTCGGCAATTTCTCTAGCTGAGCACACCCTATCGCCGCCTGCAGGTCGGTGGCTTTTAAATTATAACCAAAATGAGAATAAATATATTTATGATCATAGCCATAAGGAAGTTCACCTAATTGCCACTTAAAACGCTTGCCGCAGGTGTTATCTTTCCCTGAAGGACACCAACAATCACGCCCCCAATCACGTAGAGAATTAACAATCTTATTTAAGAGAGGATCATTAGTGTAAACTGCCCCACCCTCCCCCATAGTAATATGATGGGGAGGATAAAAGCTAGAGGTTGCCAGATGACCAAAACTTCCGGTGTATTGCCATTTGCCATTAAGTTTATATCTGGAACCTAAAGAATCGCAATTATCCTCAATCAGCCACAGGTTGTTTTTATCGCAGAACTCTTTTACCGCTTTTACATTAAAGGGATTGCCTAAGGTGTGAGCTAGCATTACGGCGCGGGTCTTTGAAGATAACGCTTTTTCTAGTTGAGAGACATCGATATTGTAAGTGGGTAAAGTCACATCTACAAAGACCGGCACTGCTCCGTATTGAATAATAGGCGCAATGGTGGTGGGAAAACCAGCGGCAACCGTAATGACTTCATCGCCTTTATTAATTCTTCTTTCTCCAAGCTTTGGTGACGTCAAGGCCATGAAGACTAAAAGGTTCGCGGAGGAACCAGAATTGACTAGTGAGCAATATTTAACTCCAAGAAAACCAGCTAAACCCTTTTCAAACTTCTCCGCGTACCTGCCGGCGGTCAACCAGAAATCAAGTGACGCTTCAATCAGATTAGTAATTTCTTTTTCATCAAAAACCCGGCCAGCATAAGGGATGCGATCTCCCGGCTTATAAGTTTTCTTTTTATGCTTGACTTTATAATGCTCAATCGCTGCCTTAATAGCTTTTTGCCTTAATTCCTTTTCTTCTTTAGACATATTATCCCATTTTAACAGGAAGCCTGAGACTGAACGTCTCGGCTTCCAAATTGCAAACCGCGAAGTTCATTCGCAGGTTTCCAATTTCTACAATATTCCTTTATTTGTTGAAAGCAAACAGATTTCATATCTTCCCCTTTTTGATACGCTTTTACCCATTCTACAACTTTTTCTAATGCCTTCTCTAAATGCCACTTTGGCTTCCAACCCAAATATTTTCTTGCCTTTGAAGGATCAAGGATTAAGTATTCAGTTTCATGGGGATGTTTTCTTTTATCTAAGCCATAAGAAGCTCCTTTTCCCCACAATAAACAAAAATACTTAACTAACCACTCGACGGATCGGGTATCACGAGGGTCGGGACCGAAGTTCCAAGCTCCTACGTATTTTGAAGGATAACGATATAGTTTTTCTGCTAGCAAAAGATATCCATAGAGAGGATCAAGCACAAACTGCCAGGGACGAACCGCTTTGGGATGGCGAATAATCAATTTCTTTCCTTTTAAGATAGAGCGAACAAAATCGGGTACTAACCGATCTACTGCCCAATCCCCACCGCCAATTACATTCCCAGCCCGTGCCGTCGCTATATTCATGCCATAAGAACGCTGGTAGGCCTGGGCAACGAGTTCCGAGCACGCCTTGCTGCTGGAATAAGGGTCATACCCTCCCAATGGATCATCCTCAACAAAACCCCTGCCCCTTGCTCCTTGACCCTTGACCCTATTTATGTTTTCATAAACCTTATCCGTTGTTACATTGATTACAACCTTTACACTTTTGCAGGCTCTTGCCGCTTCGAGCACATTGACTGTTCCCATAACATTCGTCGAGAAAGTTTCAACAGGCACCTTATAAGACTCTCGGACGATGGGCTGGGCAGCCATGTGGATTACAATCTCGGGCTTGGCCGCAAGCATGGCTTTTTTCAAAGTTTTAATGTCCCTCACATCCGCAATAATCGATTTTACTAATTTGTCTATTTGACCTAATTCGAAAAGGTTGGGTTTAGTCGGAGGTTCCAAGGCATAACCTGTGACTTTTGCCCCCAACATATGAAGCCACAAACACAACCACGAGCCTTTAAAACCCGTGTGACCCGTAACAAAAACCCGCTTATTTCGCCAAAAGTCCATAGTGCTTACTCCCTAGTGCTTAGTGCCTAGTATCTACCAAACCTTCCACGGTGCTTTACCACTTTTCCACAAGTTTTCTAGCAGAACTTTTTCCCTCATAGTATCCATGGGTTGCCAAAAACCATAATGCTTATAAGCCATGAGTTGTTCTTGTTGGGATAATCTTTCAACTGGTTCGCCCTCAAAAGGAGTAAGTTCCCCCTCGATATAATCCAGCACCTTTGGTTCAAGAACGAAAAATCCCCCATTAATCCAAGAATTCCCACTCTCAGGTTTTTCTTGGAACTTTACCACTTGATTTTTATCATCAATAGTTAAAGCCCCAAAGCGACCCAAAGGTCTTACCGCGGTAACGGTAGCTAATTTGCCATGGGCACTATGAAATTCAAGAAGCGATTTAATATTAATATCTCCCAGGCCGTCTCCGTAAGTAAACATAAACCTTTCTCCCTCAACATACGGCTTTATTCTTTTTAATCTTCCGCCAGTTGCGGTTTCTATTCCCGTATCTACTAAGGTAACCCGCCAGGGCTCAGCCGTGTGACTATGTACTATTTTTTTCTCTCCTCCTTCGAAACTGAAAGTAACATCGGACTCATGCAAAAAATAATTGGCAAAGTATTCTTTAATTAGATAGCCCTTATAACCTAAACAAATGATAAAATCATCAAAGCCATAATGGGAATAAATTTTCATAATGTGCCAAAGGATGGGTTTTTCTCCAATCTCAATCATGGGCTTGGGCCGGATGACCGATTCTTCGCCAATTCTAGTGCCGTACCCCCCAGCTAAAATTACTACTTTCATGGTTTTCAACCTCCTATCACTATCTATATTATACTTTAAAATTACCGTCTTATATATAATTCTATGGTTATCCGATATGAACCTGGCTTATGCCTTTTAATAGGCAATTTTGCCGCTAAGGTTTGTGCATAGGCGATATAATTTTTTTGCCAAATTAAACTATATGCCTGCTTGATTTTTGCGCGGTAAGCTTCAACATATCCCGGAGGAAAAGTGCGATCATCAAGTATGTGGGTCACAAACCAAATTCTCGGGGGTGAAATATTTAGAATGTTTATTGGGTTTCCTTCTGCGTCAAAAACAGGATAATAATTCATTTTTGCTCTCCCTGGATCATAGTTTTCTTTCTGCAGGCAAAAAATTGAATAACCGGGCTTATTAGTTAGATTTAAGTAATAATTAAGCAAACGATAAGCGGTGAAGTATTTAGTAGCGACAATAATGTCTCCCTTACGATAATTTTCCCTGATTAAAGATGCTACTTGTCTCCAGGGTTCAATTTGGTTGGAATTGTGATATTCCTTCAAACAGAAATAATTCACCGTGGAAAAAAACTGAACTAAAATAATGCCCAATAAAAGAAAATATCGCCAATACCTTTCCTCAACCTGTGTTAAAGAATGTCCAATAAGCAACAAGTAAAATGGAAGAACCGCAATTAAGTATTTGGGCATGGTCGGTTTAAGCAAGATAACTGAAAAAAGTATCGGAAATAAACACATCACTAAAAGAAAAATAATTTTTTTATCCCGAACCCATTTAAGGTTCCTGACCAAAAGGTAGCCAAATATTAACCCTGCAGGCAGAGAAACCACGATATTCCAGGGAGCGACTGTTTCTCCCAGTGAAAGCACAAAGAATATCAGTAAAAATTTAAAATACCAGGGGAAAACAGAAAAAGCCATATCAGCTGTCCCCGAAATTACAGGCATAAGGTTGGTAAACAGTATTCGAGCATAAAGAGGGGAAACTAGTGCCACGATCATAAGCTGTCCTAAAATTAAACGGATAAAAATAGATATTTTTTTCTCTTGCCCATAATCAAAAAGTAAAAATATGAATTGAGCGCCCAAAAGTAAGGCACCATAAATGTGAGTCAGCACCAGCATGGTTGTAAAGGCGATATAACCTACTAAGTTTAAGGAGCCCTTTTCTCCTAGGATTAATTTCCAATAGTAAAATGAAGAAAGAATGGAGAAGAAAAGCATTAAACCATACATTCTGATTTCTTGTGAGTGAAACACTGCTAGGGGTGAAATTGCCAATAAAAAGGTACTGAATAAAGCAGTTTTTTTATCAAAAATCTCTTTGGTAAAAAAGTAAAATGCTACTACGCAAAAGACCCCGATAACGATGGATAAAAGGCGCAGAGAATATTCACTTACCCCTAAAAATGTAATCCAGCCTGAAAGTAAAGTAAAATATGCAGGCAAGTGAGAATCTTTTATTAAACTTTCGATGGCAGACCCCATATTATCTTTGAAGACCAAAGCAGTATATACACTGTGTCCTTCATCTCCCCAAAGGCTGCGAAAAGTAGGATCATAAAATCTTATCCCCACCGCAATTAAAAAGATAATAATTAAAAGCACAGTATTTTTCTTATTCATATTTTATGATCTCCGCAAAGGAAAGGGGTTCTTGCTTGATAAATTTTCGGTAAGTCCAGCGCATAATTTTTACCAAGCTCACTGGCAAAAAAACAAGGGGGAATACTTTGCCCCAAAATAGAGGAAAACTCCAGTAACGTTTAAGTAAATAAGGAAATACTTTACGATAAAAATCAATACCGCAGGCAATGCGAGCCCGAACGGTCCAAGAAAATCCATCATTTTTTAAAACTAAGTTATCAACTTTTCGAACCAATTTGGGTTCTTTGAGAATGTATTCGGCAATGGTATGAAAGGACTCCACATCCATTTTTACCCGTTCAAAATGACTTTTGCTTTCAAGACCTCTGTCGTTGCCCCACCGAGTTTGAACGATTTTGTCAGGCAAGTACTTCAAAATACCCCTATCTTTTTCCCACAGCAGAGCCATAAACATATATACATTAACATAGCCGGTTCCAATGAATTTTTCAGGAGGAACTACTTGCAACCATTTTTCTCTCTTAAAGACCAAATTTGAAATATAACTGAAGATACCGGTTAGCTTTCTCACCTTTTTAAGATACGAAAGAATAGTTATTTTTCTGAAGTCAAATATTTCTTCCGCATCGTTTTTTAAAACCGCTACAAATCTAAAACGATGAGAAAAAGTCAAATTGAAATCCATTCGATTCCCTAGAAAGAGATCTATTTCAGGATGACGAGATATTTCTTTTAAAACAGTTTTTATAGCTCCCGGTGCAAGTCGATCGTCATCTCCCAAAAGCCACCCATATCTTCCAGAAGCTTTCTCTACTACTTTAAGAATATTACGATCAAAGCCTAAGTTTTCTTCATTTCGATGGTAAATAATAGGAGCACGCGCAACCTTTTGGAAACTTTTTACTATTTCAAATGTATCATCATGAGAAGCATTATCGCTAATTACAATTTCAATTTCGTCCTGGTTAATTTCCTCAATTTGAGAAAAGACGCTTTCGAGTGCCTCTTTAAGAAAAGAAGCTCGATTATAAGTTGGAATACAAATTGACAAGGCCTTCATTTGCGTAAAATTTCCTCAACAAAACTAAAAATAAAATGTTTTTCACAGATTAAAAGTAAAATTAAGTAGACGATAACAAAAAGAATGAGGGCGAAAATTTGATTAAGAAAACTAAGAGATAGGCGTGCTGCACCGTAGTTAATTGCTCCGTAGGCGATGGTTGCCCCAAGGGTAAAAATAGTTGCGTTTCTAAGTGGTTTAATTAAGTCGAGCACAAAAACCTTTTTTGCCAAGAAGAAAGAAACGAAAACCGCAGAAACTTCTGCCAAAATAGTTGCCAGGGCTGCCCCGACAAAACTATATTTCGGAATGAGCAAAAAATTAAAAATTATATTGACGATTGCTCCTGTGGAAACCGAAGCTAGAAAAGCATTGAAAAGGCCAGCCGGGATTAAAATAGTAACCCCATAAGTGCTTCCGATAACGATGGCGATTAAATCCCAAATTAAAATGCGCAAAGCCAAAGCCGCTGGACTATAGCTTGGGCCAAAAATAAGGCGAATCAAAAGCGGAGAGCTTAAAAAAGCCAAAACTATAAGCGGCATGGTAGCCAAAAGATTTATTTTTAAGTACTTTTCCAAAAATTGTAGGGCTTCCTGCTTGTTTTCTTTGATTTTACGGCTTACAACTGGCAGAGCCGTGGCTTGCCAGGTAGCAAAAAAACCAACAAAAATGTAAAAAATTTTATACGCCGCATTGTAATAGCCAACTACGGCCGGGGTTTTTAAAAAGCCAAGCATAATGGTATCAAGATTCGCATAAATTTGGATTAAAATCATAGAAGCTCCCAAAGGAAGAGAAAGAATAAAATAGTTCACCCAATTTTTCGGAGAAAGATAATCTAGTCTAAAATTAAGGAATTTTAAGCATAGCCAACCAAGAAAGAAAATAGAAACACTAAGACCACAAAGCGACTGGATGATGGGAACCTTCACTAAGTCAGAAGAAGATCTAATTAACAAAAAGATAAGAAAGAGCGATAGTAGAGATAAGCTTACTTTGGCAAAAGCAACATATTTCATTTTTTCCATTCCTTGAAAAACCCATTCAGTATTCAAGGCGCGATACAAAACGATAGAAAAAGTTGCCCCAAAAAATAGGCGCAGATAATTTGGAAGTGGCAGCCATAAAAGGATAATGCAGGCAAAAAGAAAAATAAAAAGAGCGATAAGCAAACGTAAGGCAAGAAGGTTGGTGAATATGATCCCTACTTTTTCTTTTTCTCGAGCAATTTCGCGCATTCCAAAAACGGAAAGGCCGCTATCTACCATTAACAAAAGATAAGCGAGAAATGCTTGGGCAAAGTTTAACAATCCAAAGGCAGCAACTTCTAACACCCTTGCTAAATAAATGGTAGAAAAAAAACTAGCCGCCCCGCTGATGATATTTCCCCCCACTAACCAAGAAAAATTACTTGCCATTCTTTTGGTAGTGCTTTTGGTCATAGCTTCACCCTTGTTTTTGGCGAATTTCGTGGGGTTTTAAGTCAACTCCCCAATAAATTTCCGCTAATCGTTCGGCTAGGTTAATAGCCCGAAATCCATTGGCCTTAACGCCACTTTTGCTGATCAAAACTAGGGCATCTTTATTCTTAACTCTTTTGAGATCAATTGTTCTTTGATAATCAAAACCCTTTAGAGCTAATTCGATTAAATCAGCTAAATCATCGTTTCCTAAAATCACAAACTTTTTTTGCCCTCGATTATACTCTTCCAAGACAATTTTAGCGATTTCATCTCGTACCACTCTTACCAAATTAATGGTCTTTAAAATGTAGTGGTATGACTTTTTAGCTTTTTCGGCAAATCCTTTCGGAGTAATGATATACTCAACCTTTTTAGCGGTAAGATTGATGGTTTTTAGTAGGCCCCTTTTTACTAAGCGTTTAAGAATAACGTTTACTGCTCCTAAGGAAAGACGGGTGCGACGGGAAAGCTCTCTTTGTGTAAGATTTTTTTCTTTGGAAATTTCTTCGATAATTTTTAACTCTTTTTCATCAACCATAAAATTATCCGGTTAAGAATTTAGGACCTTCGGGTGCTTGGTTATTGGTTATTACTCACCGGGTCACCGCCATTTATAAATTAAAAAATTTCTTCAAATTTCAGATTGTTCAATTATTGTTCAATATATGAACATTATAATGGATAGCAGTAAATTTGTCAAGAGGTTAAATGGTGGATTCCCCTTAACGCCCTCCCCACCACCTCATCCATATTATAATACCGATATTCTGCTAATCTGCCAATAAAAATCACATTCTCAAGTTTATCTGTTTCTCCTTTGTATCTTTCGTACAACTTGAAGTTTTCTTTCTTGGGTATAGGATAGCATGGAATATTTTTCCCTGGAAGGTATTCCTCAGGGTATTCTCGCAAAATGGTAGTTTTAGGAATTTTCTGATCGGTTAAATGTTTAAATTCGGTAATGCGAGTGAAGGGTTCTTGGCCCGTGTAATTAACTACTGCTACCTCTTGAAAATTCTCAATCCCTAAGGTTTCAAATTCAAATTTTAAGGAACGGTAAGGTAGCGCTCCAAATTTATAATCAAAATAGTAATCGATGGGGCCGGTGTAGATCATTTTCTGATAATCAACTTTGCCCAAAAGCTCTTTATAGTCCTTATTCAAAACCACTTTAATGGCAGAATGATCAAGTAGACGTTCAAAAATTTTAGTGTAACCCTCCTTAGGCATGCCTTGATATTTATCTTTAAAATAGCGATTGTCCCGATCTAGCCAAATAGGGACTCTTTCGGTAACCTGGGGATCAAGTTCTTCCGGCGGAACACCCCACTGCTTCTTGGTATAGGTTAAGTAAATTTTTTCATAAACCACCTCGGCTAGGTCTTTAAAGTCAGGGTCATTGTTTTGACGAAGTTCTAAGATTGAAATTTTTTGTCCCCGGCCAAAATAGCTGATAAGTTTTTCTTCTAGGGCCGAAGCAGTTTTTTGGTCGTAGAGCTCATAAAGGGTATTAAGATTAACCGGAAGGGTGAGGATTTGCCCATGATAATTGGCTAAAACTCGATGTTCATAAGGAAGCCATGAGGTGAAACGAGAAAGATAATCCCACACCTCCTTAGAATTGGTGTGGAAAATATGCGGTCCATACCGATGAATTAAAATCCCTGCCTCGTCATAGCAGTCATAACAGTTTCCGCCAAGGTGACCTCTTTTTTCGACCAGCAATATACTTTTCCCCATCCCTGCCAGCCGCTCGGCGGCAACTGCCCCCGCAAAGCCCGCCCCGACAATTAAATAGTCATAGGTTTCCATGGTTTTCTTACTGTGCTGCAATTCGGAAATTCGGTAATTGCCGAATTTCCGAATTCCTAAACTACTGCCCTTTTTTGCTTGAATATTTACTTACCAACTTCCAATTATTCCTAAAAATATCGCAACTAACCAGAACATCAAAACAATTTTAATCTCCGGCCACCCTGAAAGTTCAAAGTGATGATGAAGAGGACTCATTTTGAAAAGGCGTTTTTTAAATAGTTTAAACCAAGTCACTTGCAGAATCACGGACAAGGCTTCTAAGACAAAGACGCCCCCAATAAAAATGAGCCGCAGTTCCTTATGAAGAATGATGGCTAGACCTGCTAAGAGCGCCCCCAAAGCTAAAGACCCCACATCCCCCATAAAAACTTTTGCTTTGGGAAAGTTGTAAAAGAGAAAGGCAAAGGTAGCACCAGCAGCAATTAGCGAAAATGTTAAGGCCTCCCCTACCCCTAGCCGTCCCGCAAGATAAGCAAAGGGCAAAAAAGCAATGCCTGCACATCCGGCTAATAAACCGTCTAACCCATCGGTTAAGTTAGTCGCATTAGCAGAGCCCACAATCATAAAAATCAAAAGCAGCTGATAAAGATAAGGATTAGCAAAGCCCAATCTTGCTAAGAAACCAGAAAGAGTTAGATTATATCCCATGAGGGTGATAACCATAGCAAAAATTGCGGCGGCAGAAATTTGAAGTAAGATCTTTTGCCAAAAAGTTAACCCCAAATTTTGTCGACGGAAAATTTTTAGAAGATCGTCAATTAGTCCCATGGCAGCATAAGCTAAAAATAAGAGCAATAGGGCTAAATACTCAAGGTGAAATTCAATGTTGATTAAAATCAGAACTAAAATTAAAATCGCTAAAACGATTCCCACTCCCCCCATAGTCGGGGTTCCGCTCTTTTTCTGGTGTGTGGTTGGACCTTCTTCCCGTATGGGCTGGCCTAGCTTGAGTAGATTGAAAAGCCAGAAAATGGGAAAAATAAAAATAGAAGAAACCATCATTGAAGAAAAAAATATGAATAAGGTCCTAATCATCGGTAATTAAATTTTACTATACCCAGAAAAAGTTCGCAATAAAGAAGCCCTCAATTGTTTACGAGGGCTTCTTTAGCCTTGCGACTGCTGAACCTGTAAAACTAGAATAAATAAGCTGCGTAGACGGTACCGGTAAGTAGGGTAAGAGTGGTCTGGGATGCTCCTCCTACTGAGGTAGAACTGAAGGATAACGGGAAAATATCTACCCCGATATTTAAGTTATTCATAATGGTAGTTTCAGCACCATAAATGCCGCTGATGGTAAAGGTAGTACTAGTTTGATTGTTCACCGGGGTACTTAAATAGCTTAGACCAGCACCAACATGAGTTGGAATTGCCCCTCCGGTTAAGTTGAAAGTAAAGGTGCCGCTTATTTGATAACTGTTTTGCGTTTGGTTATTAGCACTGGTGCTTTGAAAGGCGAGTCCTACCCACCCTGAGAATGCATCTCCGGCCAATCTTAATCCAGCAAGCCCTTGATAGGATCCCAAACCGAACCGCATCCCCGTAGTTTGAGTAGCAGTTGTGATCGTTGCAGGTTCAGAAACCGGTTTTGGTGTGGCTTTCTTTGTCTGTGCAAGAGAAACAGAACAAAGCAAAACCATAAGAAAAAGAATAACCGTTGTTCTTTTCATAGTTCACCTCCTTTCCCATAAAATCAAGCACATGATATCACAGAAATCTAATATTTGCAACGAAAGCCCCCAGAAAACTGGGGGCTTTCGTAAGTAAACCAGCGCAAGTAATTTTGGGCTTAGAGTGGGAACCTTACCCCAAACTCCATCCCAGCACCCAAGGCATTCCAAGAACCTGTTTGGTCTGGAATAATTCCTGCACCTGGAATTCTCCAGGTAATTGGGCCATTAGCAAATTTTAGCTGAGCATACCAAGTATAAGGATCCAATTGCCCTGTTACTCCTCCGAAGATGCCAAAACCAATGCCGCCACCGAAGGTAGTTCCCCAAATAGAGTTTCCCATCGGAAGTCCATAGATTAGCCCTCCACCAACATAGGGCTTCAGGGGAGCTTGCTGGCCTTGCAACTCAAAGGGTTTTGCATTATAAACGACATTTAACTCTCCATAGAGATAGCCATTTCCCCCACTAGATGCCCAAAAGTCCCAATTAATTTCTCCCATAAGATCGATATCGGGAGTAATCTTAGTTATTGGAGAAAACTCACATCCGATGCCCAAGTAACCAACATAGGATAACTTGGGAGATATGGTAAAACGGGATTCAGCGGCTGGTGCAGTAGCTGTTCTGGCTGGGGCAGTAGGAGCAGTCTTGGGGGCTGGCTTTGGTGCGGGTTTTTTGGTTTGAGCAAAACTAAGCGAGCTAGCTGCCAAAACCAAAACCAACAACAAGGCTATTTTTCTCATTCTTTTTCACCTCCTTCCTGCCTGAAGATTTAAAATGTTTTTGCTTATCAAACTAACCGCACACATACATTAAAAAAGACACTAGTTATTGTTTCCATTCTTTGGTATGTAAATCTGCAAGGTTTTCAGCAACTCTTTCAATATACTTTTTAATCCCTAAAAAGCACAAAACGAGAAGCAAAATTATCAGTCCACTTAGCGGAGAAATGATAAAGTCCTTTACTATCTCGTACATTTAATGAGCCACCCGACTTTTAAACAAGCGAGGAACAATTAAACTCAAGAGATAAATGGCAATGAGTATTCCAATTAACGCCCCAATCGACATCCCTATTAGTATCCGCCAAATGTTGTAATCCATAGGCTATGCCTCCTGTTGATAATTTGTCATTTCCCTTTAAACAAATTATGCAAAAAGTCTGCGGCCATGTCTTTACAGCCCAATCCAAAGGCAATGGCTGCAGCTAAACCAATAGCTCCCACGATGACATCGAGTTTTTCTCCAATCACTTCCACTTTTACTCCTAACTGCGCTAAGGCCGTCAAGAAAGCGAAAATAATAACGAGGTAATAAATAACCCTTGCCAAAGGACGAGCTCCATCGATTCCCAAAACTAAAGCAACGAGTTTAACTACCCCCGCTAAAAGCGAAGCCAAGAATAAACCCATGCCTAAAACTATGGCAGCAAGAAATACCAACCCAAGGTAAGAAAAAACATGGGTAAGAGCTAAATCAATAGGAAGGCCAAAGTAATAAGCCAAACCGATCACAGTAATAAAAATAAATGCCCAGTAAATAAGGTCTCCCACTAGCTCCGCGGGGGTTTTCTTAACTTCTCCCTTTTCTAAAAGGTTATGGAAGCCAATGTTTTTTAATCCCTCATCCAATCTAACAATTTTTAATAAATTTGTAATTAGCAAACCTAAAGCTCTTGCCACTAAAAATCCGATGAGTAAAATGAAAAGGGCTAGTAAAAGGTTTAAAATAGGAGACCAAATTTTAACCAAAGCGTCACTTAGAGAAGCAAGTAATGCCATAGTATCAACTCCTTTCTTTCTAAAATTTTATGATAGCTAGAAGAGCGGAAACCGCCATAAAAATAACCGCTAAACTCCAGGTAATGCGATCCAGTCCCTCTTCTAGTCCTTTAGGAGTTCCGAACAACCTGGCTGAGCCCCCAATTCCACCCAAGCCTTCTCCTTTGGCCGCGTGTAATAGCACAGCAACGACTAACAAAATTGCAGAAACAATTTGTACTATAAACAAAAATCCTCGCATACTTTACCTCTCTATGTGGAGCGGAGGGGAGTTGAACCCCTGACCTCGGCGTTGCGAACGCCGCGTTCTCCCAACTGAACTACCGCCCCGGGGGCAGATTATTTATCCTGCAAACAAGCAATGCCGGGAAGAATTTTTCCTTCCACAAACTCTAATGATGCCCCGCCGCCAGTAGAAATATGAGTCATCTTGTTTGCTAAACCTGCCTTATCTACCGCAGCCACCGAGTCCCCTCCCCCGATTACGGAAATTGCTCCTTTTTCGGTAGCTTCTGCTACTAACTTGGCAATCTCAATCGTGCCTTTAGCAAAGCGATCAAATTCAAATACCCCCATAGGGCCATTCCAAAAAATTGTCTTGGCCTTACGAATAGCATGTCCAAATTTGGTTACGGTATCCGGTCCAATGTCCATTCCTTGCCAGCCCGGCAAAATTCCCGCTCTGGTAACTACTTGGCTTTCGGCGTCCGCGGCAAATTTATTGGCAATCACGTGGTCAATAGGAAGCATAATGGGCTTGTTAAGATCAATGGCCTGCTTGAGGATTTCTTTGGCTACTTCTATTTTATCTTCTTCTACCAAAGAATTTCCTACTTCTACTCCGCGGGCGCGGAAAAAGGTGTAAGCCATGCCCCCACCAATAATCAAAGTATCAACCTTAGGTAAAAGATTTTTAATTACCTCGATTTTACCAGAGATCTTCGCGCCTCCCAATATTGCGACAAAGGGCCGATCGGGGTTTTCAAGTAACTTTCCTAGAAATTTTATTTCTTTTTCCATTAAGTAGCCAGCATAACCTTTTAAATATTTGGTTACCCCTTCGGTCGAAGCATGAGCGCGGTGAGCCGTACCAAAGGCGTCGTTAACATATAAATCCGCTAAAGAGGCCAATTTTTTTGCAAATTCAGGATCATTCTTTTCTTCCTCTTTGTAAAAACGAACATTTTCTAGTAAAATTACCTCTCCTTCTTTCATGGCCGACACTGCTGCTTCTACTTCTGGACCAATGCAGTCATTAAGTTTTTTCACCGGCTTTCCTAAAAGTTCAGAAAGTCTCTTGCCCACGGGATCGAGCCGGAGTTTTTCGTCAACTCCTTTTGGCCGGCCAAGATGAGATACCAAAATTACTTTGGCCCCTTTTCCAGAAAGATAATTTATGGTAGGAAGAGCGGCGCGGATGCGCGTATCATCAGTGATATTTAAATTTTCATCTAGAGGAACATTAAAGTCCACGCGGGTTAAAACCCGCTTTCCCTTAAGCTCTTTAATATCTTCAATAGTCTGCTTTGCCAAATTCCTTTCCTCCTTCCCTACATCTTCTCTGCGATTAATTTAAGCAAATCAACTGTGCGGCAAGAGTAGCCCCATTCGTTATCATACCAAGCAAAGGTTTTAAATAAAGTTTCGTCCAGCTGCATGGTAAGTTTTGAATCAATGATCGAGGAATGGGGATTGCCCACAATGTCTTGGGAGACCAATTCTTCTTCAGAGTATTCCATAATGCCTTTCATAGGACCTTCGGCCGCCTTCTTCAAAGCCGCATTAATTTCTTCGGCGCTGGTTTTCTTTTCGGTTTCAAAAGTAAGGTCCACAATTGATCCATCTGGGACTGGAACTCTAATGGCAATGCCGTGCATTTTACCCTTTAGTTCAGGAATAACTAGTCCAATAGCTTTAGCTGCACCAGTAGAAGTTGGAATCATAGACATGGCTGCGGCGCGGGCTCTTCTAAGGTCCTTGTGGGGTAAATCAAGAATTCTTTGATCGTTAGTGTAAGCGTGAATGGTGGTCATGAGTCCGCGTTTAATGCCAAAATTGTCGGTGATAACCTTGGCCATGGGAGCTAAGGCATTTGTGGTACAGGAAGCATTAGAAACGATATTGTCTTTTTCTGGGTCATAATTTTTCTCATTGACTCCAAGTACAATAGTTTTGCATTCCCCCTTGGCCGGAGCGGAAATAACTATTTTTTTAGCTCCAGCAGTGTGGTGAGCTGCAGCCTTAGTTACATCAGTAAACAAACCGGTACTTTCAAGCACCAAAGGGACGCCTAAGTCCTTCCAAGGAAGCTTTGCGGGGTCTTTTTCTGAAAGTACCTTAATGGTGTGCCCATTAACCGAAATTCCTCCATCTTCTGCTTTGACCTTTGCTTCTAAGACCCCATGCACCGAGTCGTACTTTAGAAGATGCGCCAAGGTCTTATTATCGGTAATATCGTTGACCGCTACAATTTCAATTTTCCCCGGGTCCTCCAACCAAGCCCTCAAAACATTTCTTCCAATCCTGCCAAAACCATTAATTCCTACTTTAACGACCATTCTTTTTCCCCCTTTCTAAAAATTTTGTTTTCATTAGCAATTATAACATGATTATAAGAATTGTCAATCAACATTGGTTCAGGTAAAATTGAAGCATGGAAAAATTTCCCTGGAAGCTGGTTTATTGGGGCGCCATCTTTTCTTTAGCGGTTTTGGGGTTTGCTTATTATTTAACCTCACTGCGAGAAGCCCCTTATGTCGGTGGAGAAAAAAGCGAAAAGATGGCCGAATTTAAAAATACCCGCATTGAAGGAAGAAAAGAAGGCAAAAAAGTTTGGGAATTGTTTGCGCAAGAAGGTTGGACTACTAAAGACCTGCAAGCTACCTACCTTTATCATATCAGTTCTGGAAAAATTTATCGGAATAATCAGCTTGTGGTAATGGGACTTTCTGCTCCTTACGCTAAAGTTCTGCGGGATACAGAAAATATTGAGGCCTTTAAACAAGGAAAAGAAAGATTGCAGGCCTTTGTAGATCTGGGAAAATTTTCGGCCAACCCGAAGAAAATAAATGAGTGGATTAAACTTAGAGCGGACTATCTTAAATATTTGCCGGCCGAAAAAAAGGCAGAAATTTCTGGCAATGTGGTTCTAACCCAAAAAGAGCAGGTCATCTTTGCAGAAAAAATTAACATTAACCTTGAGCAAAAAATTGCAGAAGTTTTGGAAAAAGTTCATTTAAAGAGGAAAGACGGGTGGCTGCGTTGTGATTTTCTTCGCTATTTCGGAGAGAAGGAATGGGCCGAAGCTTGGAACCAGGTTTATTTAAACTTGAAGGAAAATAATGTGGTTACCGAGATCAAAGGGCAAAGAGCCGAACTTTATCGCGATCCAGAAAAAGACATTGAACTTTCAGGTAGCTTGGAAGTGATTCAAGGTAAAAAAATGGCTATTGCTCCTCAAGGAAGATACTCAAAAGGCAAAAAAGAAATACTTCTTTGGGGTGGAGTAAAAGTCATTTTAGAAAAAGGAAAAGCACTTTTTAGAGAAGAAACGCTTAAAAAATTAAGGAATCCAGAGGTAAAAGAATTGGTAAAAGATAAAACGCTAGTAAGCGCTCAGCAAATTTCTTTTTCTATTGCAAATAGCAATGCCCAGGTCCAAGGTTCGGTAGAAGTTAGCCAAAAAGGGAAAGAAGCCAAAGCAGAGGAAGCGCTTTATGATGATCTTAACGAAACTTTAGCCCTTTCGGGAAATGTTTTATTGAAGAAAGGAGAGGTTTGGGTTAAGTGTAAGCGAGTATTAGTTTCGATTCCTAAAGAAACCTTTGAAGCAGAAGAAGTAGAAGAGGCAAAATTAAAGCTTTAAAAAAACAATTTTTCCCGCCGCATAGAAATGCTCTGTAAAACTCCTAAGCAAATAAAATTCAAAAGGAGCGAAGAGCCCCCAAAGCTTACGAAAGGAAGGGGAATGCCTACTACAGGCAAAATTCCCAAGGCCATTCCCACATTGGCGAAAAAGTGAAAAATGGTCATAAAGTTTATCCCCATGGCTAAAAGAGAACCAAAATTTTCACGGGCCTGAAGCGCAATCACAAGCGTTCGCCAAAAATAAATGACAAATAACCCCAAAACGACCAAAGCCCCCAGCAGTCCAAATTCTTCCCCGATCGCGGAAAAGATAAAATCAGAATGTTGTTCGGGAATAAATTGGAGTTGGGTTTGGGTGCCGTGCAGAAATCCCTTTCCCAAGATTCTTCCGCTACCAATGGCAATTTTACTTTGTAAACTATGATAGCCTACCCCATATGGGTCGGCCTCCGGGTTAAGGAAGGCAATAATTCGCTGACGCTGGTAAATTTTTAACATGCTCCAGATAAAAGGCAGGGCAATTCCCACCGCCAGGTTTGACCCTAAAATTAAAAACCAATCCCAAAAAGAAGCGCGGTATAAAAAAAGAAGCAAAATTAAAAGAAAAAGGTAGCAAAGCCAAAGAAAAAGGAAAGGCCTAAGAAAAAGAGATAACATGGGAGTCGTTAGAACGATCAAAAGACGCGTTGAGCCCTCGGAAACAAATAACATGCCTGAAAGAATTACATAGAAAACCAAGGCGGTTCCCAAATCGGGCTGCTTAAAAACCAAAAAAAAAGGCACCCCGACCAAAAGCAAAAGGTATCCAACTTCCCAAAGATGCTTAATTTTTTTTCTTTCACTCAAAAAGGTGGCTAAGGCAACCACCATAGTAAATTTTGAAAGTTCAGAAGGTTGAAAAGAAAAAAAACCAAGCTGCAGCCAACGCTGGGCTCCCTGCCCACCCCCACCCCAAAAGAGAATAATCATAAGTAAGGTTAAAGTAAAAAAATAAAGGGGTACAGAAATTTTTTTAAGATGACGATAATCGAGATAACTGAAAAGAAATAAGCCCAAACAAGCTACTAAAAGGGATAAAAACTGCTTTTTAACGAAAAGAATAGGATCTCCGCCCAACTTAAGTTGGACGCTCCAGGTGGAGCTAAAAATGGCTAAAAAGCCGATAAACACTAAACTTGCCGCAGAAAACCAAAGCCAGGGATCTGATAGTTTTAGCAGCCGAAGATTAAGCATGGGCCAAATTAACTGCGGCCAGCAAGGCCTTGGCTTTATTTACGGTTTCTTGATATTCCTTAGCCGGCATCGAATCCGCCACCACTCCTGCTCCTGCCTGGACGTATACTGCTTTATCTTTAATAAGGATGGTTCGGATGGTAATCGCGGTGTCGAGATCCCCAGAAAAAGCTAAATATCCAACACATCCGGCATAGGGACCTCTTTTAATATTTTCTAGCTCATCAATTATTTCCATGGCTCTTACTTTGGGTGCTCCCGTAACCGTTCCGGCGGGGAAGCAAGCCGTGAGCAAATCAATGGCATCTTTTCCCCTTTTAAGACGCCCGATGACATTGCTTACAATGTGCATCACATGTGAATATTTTTCAATCACCATTTCTTCGGTTACTCTTACACTTCCAAACTCACACACCCGGCCCAAATCATTCCGTCCCAAATCTAAAAGCATAATATGTTCGGCTCTTTCTTTTTTGGAAGCCAGAAGGTCTTCCATGAGTTTTTTATCTTCTTCCTCGTCTCTGCCCCGGGGACGGGTTCCAGCAATAGGGCGCAGAGTTGCCATCCCTTTTTCCAGCCGCACCATTACTTCAGGGGAAGAACCAATGATTTTTAAGTCGTCAAACTTCAAGTAGTACATATAGGGGGAAGGATTAAGAATTCTTAAGATGCGATAAACTTTAAAAGGATCAACGGAGGAAGTAGTGGCAAATCTCTGGGAAAGAACAACTTGAATAATTTCTCCCGCGCGAATGTATTCTTTGGCTTTCTTTACCGTCGCTTCAAATTTAGCTCGGGTAAAGTTTGAAGAAAACTTTGGTAAGATGTTTGCGGGGGAAACCTCAAATTCTTCTTGGGCTAAAGGAAGAGGCCGCTTAAGCAAGGTTTCTAATTTATCGATTTTTTGACAGGCCTGAGCGTAAGCCGCTTTAGGACTTCCATCAACTAGGGCATGGGAAATGATTAAGATCTTATGCCGAATATGGTCAAAAGCCAAAATAGTATCGGCAAGAAAGAATTGCATTAAGGGAAGATTTAAGTCATCGGGGTTTTTGTCGGTAGCAAAAAGTCGGGGTTCAATTTCACGCACCTTATCATAGCTAACATATCCTACCAGTCCGCCGTGAAAGCGAGGAAGTCCTGGAATTTTAACAGGATGATATTGCTTTAATACCTTTCTTAATTCCTTAAAAGAAGAAAGGTTGAGAAGTTGTTTGGATGAAACGGTTCCCAAAAAAGAGTAACGAGCAATTTTTTCTCCGCCTTCCACCGATTCTAATAAAAACGAATATTTTCCTTCAACCTTTCTAAAAGCTGAGACCGGGGTTTCCATGTCCGCGATGATTTCTTTGTAAATCGGAATCAGGTTCCCTTTTTGGCAGAGCTTGATGAAGGTTTTCTCATCGGGATAATACATGTTGGAGTAATTCTAACACTTTTAGGTTGAGAAAGGCAAATGCTAAACTCACCCTGAGACTATCCAAGGTCTTTGCTCCCTCTCTTAGGAAGAGAGGGGGAACTCACCCTGAGACTATCTAACGCCCTTGCTCCCTCTCTTGGAAAGAGAGGGATACTAAGGTATTAGGAGATTGGGAGATTAGGACTTGGAAATTAGGAGATTTGGAAATTAAGTAAGTTTTCTAAAAAAGCAACCCCCTCCGTTTTCCATCAGACTAGTGATATAAACAAGAGGGGGTTAACAATTAGAATTTGCGATGGCGCCGACTGTTCCCGCCTTCGGTCTTTGGTCGGGCTTCGTTTACGGTTAGCTGTCGATCGCCCCAGCTATAACCGTTCATAGCCGCGATAGCCTTTTCCGCGTCGGGGTTTTCCATATCTACAAAGCCAAACCCTCGTGATTTACCCGAGAACTTGTCGGTCATCACCCTGGCCGAGATAACATTGCCAAACTGAGAAAACTTTTCTTTCAGCTCGTCTTCAGTAGCAGACCAGGGCAAATTGCCCACAAAAATGCTTTTCATGATTAACTTCCTCCTTCAATGAATTTTTCTGCCATCAATGGAATGCTGAGGCCTAAAGGTCTTGGGGCTTTAACACGATCTAGCGGCAGAAACCAACTGAGATCCTAACCATTGACTTCGACCAGGTAATATTATAGCACATCTATTTATTTTTTACCACTATAATTTAAATTTACTTGCCCTACCAACATCACACGTCGTTAACCTGCCAACCAACAAACAGGTAAACTGGCTAACAGGTTAGCAGGTAAACAGGTACACGCTACACACAATTGATTTACCTCTTCGCATTTGTTAAAATAGAGTAGTTATGGATCTCTTTTCTCAGGAGCCAGAATTATCCTCTCTTTCCTACGAAGAAATTGAAAAAGTAGCACAGAAATGCACGAGGTGCCCCTTGCATCAAAATCGTAACAAGGTAGTTTTTGGGCATGGGCCGGTTCCTTGTGAGTTAATGCTTATAGGAGAAGCTCCTGGGGCAGAAGAAGACCTGCAAGGACTTCCTTTTGTGGGCAGAGCAGGTCAACTTCTTACCCAGATTTTGGCTTCGATCCAAATTCGGCGGCCGGAAGATATCTATATTACTAATACCGTTAAGTGTCGACCGCCTGGAAATCGTGCCCCTACTTCCTCCGAGCAAGAGGCCTGTGCTCCCTATTTAGAAGCACAAATAAGATTGGTACAACCCAAAATTATTTTGCTAGCGGGATCTCCAGCGGTAAAAGCGGTTTTAAAAACAGATGAATCCATGACAAAGATTAGAGGCCAGTGGTTTAAACTTCCAGGAACAGAAATTTCGGTGATGCCTATTTTTCACCCTGCTTACCTTCTGCGCAACCCTTCTAAAGCAAAAGGGTCGCCCAAGTGGTTAACCTGGCAAGACATGCAGGAAGTGCGAAATGCTCTAGAGTATTTGCACAAAGTGGCAGAACTTTCAAAAGAAAGTGAAGATGGATGAAGTCCCAGGTATACTTTACTAAAAATCCTGACCGGGCGGATCAGCTTTTTGAAGCCGCGGGCTTTGACCAAATTATAAAAAAAGAAGATTTGGTGGCGGTTAAAGTGCATTTCGGAGAAAGAGGCAATACCGCTTTTGTTAAGCCCGAAAGAATCAAACCTTTAATCAAAAAAATAAAGGCCTATAAAGGCCGCCCCTTTTTAACGGATGCTAACACCATTTATAAAGGAAGCCGAAGCGATGCCCTTTCCCACCTGCAAACGGCCTTTGACCATGGATTTACCTTGGGCAAGGTCCAAGCCCCTGTGATTATTGCCGATGGCTTGGAAGGTCATAACTACGTAAAGGTTTCAGTAAATCTCAAACATTTTAAAGAAGTTTACTTGGGGGCCGTTGTTTTAGAAGCAGATGCTTTACTGGTTATTTCTCATTTCAAGGGGCACGAACTTACTGGCTTTGGAGGTGCAATAAAAAATGTGGGAATGGGTTTTGGTGCTCGGGCCGGAAAACAGCAAATGCATGCCGAAGTTAGGCCTCAAGTAAAAGAGGAAATTTGTACCGGCTGTGGAAATTGCCTTAAGCATTGTCCTACCGAAGCCATTAGCTTTACCAAAAACCAAAAGGCCTTGATTGATTTAGCCAAATGTATTGGTTGTGCGGAGTGCATCGCTTCTTGTCGGTATGGGGCGCTTTCTGTAAGCTGGGCAGGGAGTTCTGACTCGTTGCAGGAGAAGATGGTGGAATATATGTTTGGGGTGCTAAAAAATTTTAAGAAAAAAGTTGGTTTTGTTAATTTCATCACGGATGTTTCTCCTAATTGTGACTGTTACGATTTTAATGATCCGCCAATTGTTCCAGATGTCGGAGTGCTAGCTTCTCAAGATCCGGTAGCGATTGACCAAGCAAGTGTCGATTTGGTTAACCAAGCGGAAGGGAAAGTAAAAGCTTCTGACAAATTCAAAGCCCTCTGGCCAGGAATAAATTGGGAGACGCAGCTAATTTACGCCGAAAAATTAGGACTCGGTAGTCGAAATTATGAATTAGTGATAAAATAAGAGGAAAAGAAATGGATTTCATAAACGAAATTTGGAGTAAAGCAAAAAAATTAAATAAAACCATTGTTTTACCTGAAACCGATGATCCTCGTGTGCTCCGCGCTACGGAATTAATTTTAAGAAGTAAATTGGCAAATATTCTTCTCATTGGAGAAGAAAGCAGTATTCATAAGGTTCCAGGTGCAAGTGATGTAAACCTTACTGGAGCAAAGATTATTGACCCGCTGAAACATCCCCTTTTAGATAAGTATGTCCAAATTTTAAAAGATAAAAGAGCTGCTAAGGGCATGACCATTGAGAAAGCTCGCTATCTTTTAACCCGGGATTATCCCTACTTTGGAGCCATGTTGGTGGCCCAAGGCGAAGCGGACGGTATGGTTTCAGGAGCTACTCATTTTACAGCAGATACCATTCATGCCACCATCGATTGCGTAGGCAAAGCAGAAGGGCAATCAATTATTTCCAGCTTTTTTGTCATGATTTTCCCGGATAAGAATTTTGGGGAAGAGGGTATCTTATTTTTTGCTGATTGCGGAGTGGTTCCTAATCCAACCTCAGAGCAATTGGCAGATATTGCTTTACAAACGGCTGATTCTTTTGTAAAGCTTATAGGAAAAGAACCGCGTGTAGCTATGCTTTCTTTTTCTACCAAAACCTCAGCCGTTCATCCAGATGTGGATAAGGTAATTAATGCTACGAAAATGGCTAAAGAAAAAAGACCGGATCTGCTTTTAGATGGAGAATTGCAGCTAGACGCGGCTCTTATTCCCGAAATTGCCCGACGTAAAGCTCCGGGAAGCCCAGTGGCAGGAAAAGCCAATATTTTGATTTTCCCTGATTTAGATGCCGGAAACATTGGCTACAAGATCGCTGAAAGGTTGGCCCACGCTCAGGCCTTCGGTCCTATCCTTCAGGGAGCGGCTAAACCGATTAATGACCTCTCACGGGGCTGCAGTGTAGATGATATTGTAAATGTGGTAGCAATAACTGCAGTGCAAACTCAGTAGGCTTAAGTTGACTGGTACCACTTTTGATAAAAATCAAGAAATTCGCTTTGTTTTTGTTTAATCCTCACCCACCATTGCTGATGAGTTTGGTACCAAGAAATGGTTTTTCTCAATCCTTCTTCCCAGGTGGTTTTAGCTTTCCAGCCCAGGGACTTAATTTTAGAACAATCCAAAGCATAACGGCGGTCATGGCCCGGACGGTCTTTAACATACTCAATCAAGGATTCGGAGAGATTTAACTCTTTTAAGATAAAACGAGCCACCTCTAAATTTTCCCGTTCATTTTCTCCCCCAATATTGTAAATTTCTCCCATAGTTCCTTTCCTTAAAACCAGATCAATGGCTTCACAATTATCCTCGACATAAAGCCAGTCGCGCACGTTTTTTCCATCGCCATAAAGAGGTAATTTCTTTCCTTCTAAAGCATTGGTAATAAAAAGAGGAATGACCTTTTCCGGATATTGGTATGGTCCGTAGTTGTTAGAAGAACGCGTAATTAAAACCGGAAGGTGATAAGTTTTATAATAAGCACGCACCAGAAGATCCCCCCCTGCTTTTGAAGCCGCATAGGGAGAGTTGGGAAGAAGTGGTGATTCTTCGGTAAAAGAACCTGCTTCGATGCTTCCATAAACTTCATCGGTGCTAATATGGAGGTAGCGAGAAATTTTAAATTTTTTAACCGCTTCTAAAAGAGCGTAAGTGCCATAAACATCGGTTTGGACAAAAGAACCAGCTGACAAGATTGATCGATCTACATGGGTTTCTGCCGCAAAATTAACAATTGCCCCCGAAGACCCAAGTTGGGAAACTACTTTTTCTACTGCAGCCGAATCACAGATATCTCCTTTAACAAATGAATATCTCGGGTTGTTTTCTACCTCTTTAAGGTTATCCAAATTGCCGGCATAAGTCAGCTTGTCAAAATTAATAACTTCATCCTCAGGGTATTTTTGTAAAAGATAGCGAATAAAATTGCTACCAATAAAACCTGCTCCACCTGTGACTAAGATCTTCATAGTTTGATTTTTCCTTCTGCCAAAAGTGAAGCTCGCTCTAGCGAGTCAAAAGTACCTGCATCTGACCACCATCCGCTTAAGATTTCGTAAGTCAATTCTCCCTTCTTTAAATAGGCCTGATTAACTTCGGTGATTTCTAATTCTCCCCGAGCCGAAGGCTTAAGTCCTCGGATAATTTCAAAGACCTGATAATCATAAAAATAAATTCCAGTAACGATGTAGTTGCTTTTGGGAACTTTTGGTTTTTCTTCGATAGAAATAATTTTTCCTTTTTTAATTTCTACTACCCCAAAACGCTCGGGGTCGGCCACCTCTTTTATTAAGATTTTTGCTCCTTTCTTTTGTTGCAGGTAATTTTCAGTAAAGTCCTTAAGTTTATCTTCAAAAATGTTGTCGCCTAAAATTACTAGCATTCGGTCTGGTTCTCGAATAAATCCTTCCGCCAAGCTCAAAGCTTCAGCAATTCCCCCTGCCCGATCTTGCACTTTGTAAGTGAAGTGGCAATCAAACTCTCGACCACTTCCCAAAAGGCTTACTACATCACCCATGTGGTCTACGCCCGTTACCACAAGAATTTCATCAATTCCGATTTCGGTCATCTTTTCAATAGGGTGATAAATCATGGGTTTTCTGCCTACCGGCAGAAGATGCTTGTTAGTTACCTTAGTTAGGGGAAACAAACGAGTCCCCGTTCCTCCGGCTAAAATTATTCCTTTTAATTTTTCTGCCATCGTCAGTCCTTAGCTAAAACTTTTTTTTGAATAGAAATTAATTCTTGAATCGCTTTTTCCGCCAAATTTACCAGTTGATTTAAGGTTTTCTTGGAAAAGGGTTTACCTTCGGCAGTTCCTTGAACCTCAACTAACTTGCCCGACTCAGTCATAACTACATTCATGTCTACTTCAGCACGGGAATCTTCTTCGTAAGGAAGATCTACGACGGTAACCCCCTCTACCACTCCCACACTTACCGCAGCAACAAATTCTTTGATAGGGTTTTCCATTATCTTTCCTTCTTTTAGCAAAGTTTGGAGGGCATCGTAGAGAGCTACAAAGGAGCCGTTAATGGCGGCAGTACGTGTTCCCCCATCCGCTTGAATAACATCGGCATCGATCATGATGGTGCGCTCCCCCAGTTTATCTAAGTCCACTACCGCACGTAAAGCCCGGCCAATGAGACGTTGAATCTCATGGGTTCTTCCTCGGGCTTTTCCCTGCGCGTGCTCCCGAGGATGTCGCTCTATGGTAGCTCCCGGAATCATGGCATACTCAGCCGTAATCCACCCAGAACCTGTACCTTTCTTATGCTCAGGCACCTTTTCTTGAATAATAGCGGTGCAAATTACCTTGGTGTTGCCCATTTCAATTAGGGCTGAGCCCGCGGGATACTTTAAGTAGTGACGGGTAATTTTGGTGGGCCTTATTTTTTCGGGGCTGCGACCGTCAGCTCGTTTCATGATTTAACCTTTCCTTCTGGCTCGCCGCTTATGGAAGAACCGGTAGTTTTGGCTAATCTTTCTCTTCCTGCGCGAATGGTACGTAAGATCCTTGAAGAAGTAGCTTCTAAATTAGCCAGAACCTCATCCGCATATTTATCTGCTCCTTCTCTAATTTCTTTAGCCATCTGATAAGCTTGTTCCAAAATTTCAACGGCTTTAGCTTCTTCTTTGGGTCTTTCTTCTTTTTCTGGGGTTTCCGTTTTAACTTCTTCGCGCGCAATAACTTTTTTAGCAAAATCTGCTCCTCCTTGCACTACCAGGCGGATTTTGTCAATGATCGAAAGTACTTTCTCTTCATCAACCATAATTTTTTTGGTAAAAGGAACTCTCGTGCCGTCTAAAATAATGGATTCTAGGGTATCCAGTAATCCTAAAATTTCCATACTACCTCTCCTTTCCCCTTAGTTTTAATAATTTATGCACCATATTGGGAACCATGCCCGAAATGTCTCCGCCCCGCTCAGCAATTTGTTTTACAAAGCTGGAGCTTAAATAAGAATAGCGATAATCCGTCATAAGAAAAATGGTTTCGATTTCGGGAGCCATTTTGCGGTTAGTTAGGGCCATCTGAAACTCATAGTCAAAATCAGAAACCGCCCTTAGCCCCCTAATAATGACCTTAGCTTTTTTCATCCTGACAAAATCAATTAAAAGCCCATCAAAACTTTCAATTTTCACATTTTTTATGATTTTAATGGCTTGGCTAAGCATCTTTATGCGTTCTTCTAGAGAGAAAGTAGGCACTTTTTCCGGGTTGCGGATAACGGCCACAACTACCTGATCAAAAAGTTTGGCCGCTCGGCAAATGATATCTAAATGCCCATTAGTTACGGGATCAAAACTTCCCGGGTAGACCGCAATTTTTTTCATAACTTTACCTCATAAAAGGAAAGTGTGGTTTCTCCATAACGGGCTTCACGCACTAGTTTTAATTTTCCATAGGCCTCGGCCAAACGATGTTGTTTCCGGTGCTCAGCCATAACTAAGGCCCCATCCTTTAAAACATTTATTTCAGCAATTTTCCCTAAGGTTTTTTCAAGAATGGGATGATCGTAAGGGGCACCGAGAAAAATTAAATCAAATTTTGCCCCTTTTTTTTCAAATAGATTTAACGCCCTAAGTACATCTAGCGCGTAAACTTCAGCTCGATCCGATAGCTTTGTCAACTCTAAATTTTGACGAATGAGAGAAACGGCTAATGGGTTCTTTTCCACCAAAAGGGCAATTTCAGCTCCACGAGAAAGGGCTTCAATTCCCACCGCTCCCGTGCCGGCGAAAAGGTCTAAAAATACACTGTTTTGAACTCTTCTTCCCAGAATGTTAAAAAGAGCTTCTTTTGCTTGATCAGTTAAGGGTCGAAGCTTCCACCCTTTTTTGGGGGCTTTCAACCTTGTACCTTTGGCTTTCCCAGAAATTACGCGCACTTTCAAGGTCCTTTGCCATAAACTCTACTGCCGCTTCCCGTGCTTTTCTTAAGAGGTCCTCATCTCTAATTATATCAGCTATGCGAAAGTTTGGCAAACCGCTTTGCTTCATGCCAAAAAACTCTCCCGGCCCGCGCAAGCGTAAATCGGCCTCAGCAATTTTGAAGCCATCATTGGTTTCGATCATGGCTTTCATGCGTGCCTTAGCTTCTTTAGTTTGCGGGTTGCCAATTAAAAAACAATAAGCTTGCTGATCTCCTCGCCCAATCCTTCCTCGCAGCTGATGGAGTTGAGAAAGCCCAAAGCGCTCTGCATGTTCAATTACCATAATGGTAGCGCTAGGAACATCAATTCCTACTTCAATAACGGTGGTAGAAACTAAAATGTGGGTTTCCCCATTTTTAAAATTTTCCATTACCTTTTCTTTTTCTTCGGTTTTTAACCGGCCATGCAGCAGGCCTACTTTAAACTCGGGGAATACTTCTTTTCGCAGGCGTTCTGCTTCGTCCTTAGCGGCCTTTAAATCCGTTTCCTCTGTTTCTTCGACTAAGGGGCAAACGATAAAAACTTGTTCCCCTTCCTTTACTTTTAGGCGTATAAATTCGTAAGCATCCTTTCGCTTATTTTCCGGGACAAAATAGGTTTTGACCGGTTTTCTTCCGGGAGGAAGTTCAGCAATGAGGGAGCGATCCAAGTCACCATAAAGGGTCAAAGCTAAAGAACGAGGAATGGGGGTGGCGGTCATGACCAAAACTTCGGGGCTGAAGCCCTTACTTATTAATTTGGCTCTTTGGGCCACCCCAAATCGCTGCTGTTCATCAATTACCACTAAGCCCAATTTTTTAAATTTAACTTTTTCCTCTAGCAAAGCATGTGTGCCTACGACAATTTCTGCCTCAAGCATCTCTTTTATTTTTTTCTTGCGAGAAGTGGTGGAAGTAACCAAATCGACCTTTCGTTCTGGGAACAACTGGATTAACTTTTGGTAGTGCTGCTGAGCAAGAATTTCAGTGGGGGCCAAAAAGGCAGCTTGGTAACCATTTTCCACTACCACAAAAGCCGCCAGGGCGGCTACGATCGTTTTCCCCGATCCCACATCTCCTTGCAAAAGACGGTTCATAGGACGAGGACTCTGAAGATCCGCAAAAATTTCTGCTACCGCAGCCTCCTGTGCCTTAGTTAATTTGAAGGGGAGTCGACTTAAAAAGGCTTGCACCTGGGTTTCATTAATTTTAAAAGAAGTGCCGGCCAATTCTTCTTTGTAGCTGCGACGATTAAGCAGCAAACCTAGCTGAAAGACAAATAATTCTTCAAAAGCTAGCTGCTTTCTTGCTTTTTCTGCGTCTTCTAAACTTTCGGGAAAATGTAAGTTTTTAATTGCCTCACGCGTGTTTTGGGGCTCAACATATTTTAAATAATGAGCTAAAGCGTTTCTAATTACTGATCTTATTTTCTTGGGATATAGGCCTTCGGTCAAAGGATAAATAGGAACTACTTTTAAGCTTTCTCCCGTGTCCAGGTCAAAATTTCTAACTAAAACCTGCAGAATTCCATCATAAGCAGAAAACTCTACTTTGCCCGAGACAATTAATTTCATCCCGCGACGAAATAATTTCTCTAAATAAGGTTGATTAAACCAAATAGCCTGGATGGAAGCCGTTTGGTCGCTTAATAAAACCTTCAAAATAGAAAAGCGCTGGCGGGTAAGCTGATGCTCAATCTTAACAATTTCCCCTTTAACGAGCTCCCATTCACTGGGACGGATCTCAACAATGGGTTTAATCTGACGATGATCTTCATATGCTCGGGGAGAAAAATAAAATAAGTCTTCTACGGTATGTATCCCAAGTTTAGCAAAAAGGCGAGCTAACTTTGGTCCTACTCCTTTGACATATTGAACTGGAGTCAATAGTGGATTTTGTTTCATAGCTCTTGACATTTAATATAACATACTTTAGCATTATGTGGTATATGGCTAGACGTTGTTTTGTTTGTGGAAAGAAGCCTGTGGTAGGAATGAGGGTGTCGCATTCTATGCGGCATACCAAGCGGCTTTTTATGCCCAACCTACAGAAGGTATCAATCCTGGTAGAGGGCAAAAAGCGCCGGGAATATGTTTGTACCAAGTGTTTAAAAGCAGGAAAAGTGGTAAAAGCAGTATAGTTTTTGTATCTTTAACCCCAAAGCTTGGGTCCCAAAATTTTCTCTTACCAATTAAATTCTTTAAAAGTAGGTTTGTGTGAATACTGAGGTACAAGCGTAAGGGGGTCATCTATTTTTCCAGCTTTAATCCTTATCCACCCTATCCGTGCCACGTTTATCCCATAAGGATGGGAATGAACCTCATCGGCAAAATGAAAATTTTTATATGTTAAAGGGCTTGCATTTCGAATTTGATCTAAATTACCAACCAAATAAATGTCTCCTGTAATTTTTTGAAACTTCTCGATCAATTGATCAAATTTTATTACTAGATCACCGGTTAATCTTTTAATCTTGCCAAAGGATGCCCCAAAAAGGGCAAAGTTATATTCATCGGCCCGAGCATCCAAAATAACCGCTATGGTTCCTTCAATTTCTATCAGATTGTAAGCTATGGCCTCAAGAGTAGAAACAGAAGCAAGGGGAATGTTTAAAGTTTGTGCCAGTGCCTTTGCCATTGCTAGTCCACCCCGCAGGCCCGAATAAGACCCGGGACCAACAGCTACCGCTACTCCCTCAATTTGTTTGGGTTCAATCCCAGCTTCTTTGAGATAAAACATAATTCTTTCCGTTTGAACGTTAGCCAAAGTTGTTTCTAATAAGACCTTATTTTCTTCAACTAGACCTAAGCTTATTACTTTAGTCGCTGAGCTAATCCCGAGGATAGACATATCTCTCTTTCCTTCTCCGAGATAACCTTAAGTTTAATGGCTTCCATTTGTTTGGGAAGCAACTTTTCTAATTTTTCTGCCCACTCGATAACACATATTCCTCCTTTATAAAAGTATTCTTCTATACCTAGTTCTTCTACCTCTTTAGTTTCTTCTAAGCGATAAAGGTCAATATGGTAAAGCGGAAATCTTCCTTGATACTCATTGATAATAATAAAGGTTGGAGAAGTGACATAGTCCCTTACGGCTAAACCTTTAGCAATTCCTTGAATCAAAGTGGTTTTCCCGGCTCCCAGAGGGCCGAATAAGCCCACAACATCATTAGGTACCAAAAAAGCGCCGATTTTCTCCCCCAAGGCAACAGTTTCTTCGGCGCTTTTCGTAAGAAACTTTTTCATTACTACCCACTATTTTACCAGCGTTCAAAGTCATCAAAAGCCCCACCCCTTATTTCTTTGAAACCCGGGAGTTCGTCGTCATATTTTTCCCCTACTTCCGCTTCTTTCTTTTCTTCATAAAGGGTCTCAATCGTTTTTTCTAATACCGGGTGAATAACATGCGGAGCAATTTCTCGCAGGGGCTTTAAAACGAATAACCGTTCATGCATAAGAGGATGAGGAATTTGCAACTGATCGTTAGAAATGATTTGGTCATCATAAAGTAAGAGATCCAAATCAATGGTTCTTGGCCCCCACTCTACTTCTCGCTCTCTTCCTAGGGCAGTTTCAATTTCCTGGCAGACTTCTAACAACTTATGAGGAGAAAGAGTGGTTTTTACTTCAACCGCGGCGTTAATGAAAGGAGGCTGATCTCCCCCCCCTTCCGCTTCCGTTTCATAATTAGAAGAACGTTTGGTTACTTGAATGTGAGGATTTTTTTCTAAAAGAAAAATCGCTTGTTCAACATATTCTTCGCGATCACCCACATTAGAACCCAATCCGATATAAACCGTTGCCGGGCCTTCGGCCTTTTTTAGCAAAGGCATGGGCTTGGCTTTCTTTTTTGCTTTACCTGGGCGTGAAACCTTTTTAACGACCTTTTTGCTTTTCTTGGTTGCTTTTTTAATTTTCCTCTTAACCATTGTTTTCCTCCTTCCTAAAATTTATGGTTGGCGCAAAACTGCTTCGACCATCTTAACCACGCGTTTCATTGCTTTTACCTCATGCACCCGAATAAAATTTGCTCCTTTGGCTGCGGCCAAAGCTACCAAAGCGGCTGTTCCTTCGAGCCTCTCTTCTATGGGAAGATTTAACACCTTGCCAATAACCGATTTTCGAGAAGGACCAACTAAAATGGGTCTTCCCAAAACCTTAAACTCATCAAGCCGTTTAAAAATTTCTAGATTATGCTCTACGGTTTTACTAAACCCGATTCCGGGATCAATTATGATTTTCTCTTGTAGTATACCAGCATTTTGCGCAATTTCAATACTTTTATTGAGTTCTTCTAAAACTTCTTTAATCAGATCCTGGTAGACAGGGTTTTTTTGCATGGTAGCGGGAGTTCCCCGCATGTGCATAAGGCATACCGGAACCTGATAGCGAGCAATTATTTTAGCCATTTTTTTATCATATTGCAATCCGCTGACATCATTAATTAACTTTGCTCCAGCCTCTAAGGCGGCCTGTGCTACTTTGGCCTTGCGCGTATCAACAGAAATTATTAGACCTTCTTTAGCTAGCTGCTTGACTACTGGGACCACGCGTCTAATTTCTTCTTCTTCTGGCACAGGGCGTGCTCCGGGGCGGGTAGATTCTCCTCCTACATCAATGATCTCTGCCCCTTCTTTTGTCAATTCCATTCCTCTTCTAACGGCATCCTCAAAATGATAAAATTTGCCGCCATCAGAAAAGGAATCAGGAGTAACATTTAAAATCCCCATCAGGTAAACATGTCTTTTAAGATCAAAAATTTTGTTTCCAATTTTAAATTTTTGAGGAGGGTTGTAATAGTGAGTTAAAGCTTGATTTATCTTCTCAGCCAAAAGAGGTAAGCCAAATTGATGTTTTTTAAGCTTCTGGATTAACTGCTTAAACTGACGAAGAGTCCCGAAAATAAGAACATTGGTGGACTTAACACTATGGTTAATAGCCCCATAAGCAGTAGCGGCTTCTCCGCCGTATGAAAGCATTTCTTGCTTAATAATATTGGCCGCGGTCGGAGAAAGGTTGTAGATTTTTAGGCTGGTAAAACAAGCCTTAGGGCCCATCAATTTTACCCCTGCTTCTTCACAACCTATATCTCTAATTTCTTTCTCGGCCGCGGCCAGACCTTTGATTTCTAGCACTCTAATTGTCATATAATCTCAAATTTTACAATCTTTTTGGTCTTTTCTGTAACCCTAGCCCGCTCATCTAAGCGCCATCCCCCCACCCAAATAATCTTTCCCCCGCTTTCTACAATTGGAATTTTCTCCCGTTCTTCAAAAGGAATTTTCTCATCAATAAAAAAATCCTGTAACTTTTTAGTTCCCTTCATTCCTAAAGGACAAAAGCGGTCCCCAGTCATTTTGCTTCTTACCACGACTTCTTTCCCTAAGGCCTGATAGTCAACAAAAGCAACATTAGAGTTAATCTCTTGTTCCATTTTCTCAACCAAGCTAGAACGAACTTTCTTTTCCACTTCTTTAATTTCAATTTCTCCCGGAATAGGAAGGGGATATCGAAAAGATTTAGCAAAAGAAGGAGGAAGGCTTTTTTGGCAAAGGATTATTTTTCCTTCTTTTCCCATAATCAATATTTCCCCAGGAAGATGTAATTCCCATTTTTCGGAGGAATCAAGCTGACGTAAAATGTCTCGAAAATGGACAAAGCCCAGCTCTTTCAGGTCCCCTTTAATTTTCTCAATTGCAAGCCGCAAGCTATATTTTTGTAAAGCCCGGGGTAAGGTTTTAAAGGCCTTAAGATCTAAAACGACTTGTTGGTCATTTTCAGAAGATTCCATTTGTTCCAGGGCTTTTTTGGCTTCATCTTCTAAATAGAAATAGTCACCAGTAAGAAGGAGAATAGTTTGAAGAAGAACTTCTTTTATATTGAGATTATAGATTTTTAGTTGGGGTATGAGTTTAAGGCGGACGCTGTTGCGCAGATATTTTGATTCATAGTTAGTGTGGTCCCGGCGTGGAACCAATTTTAACTTTCCCACGTATTCTTCAATTTCTCGCCGCCAAATTTTAATTAAGGGGCGAATGATTTTGCCTCTTTTGGGAGGAATTCCGCACAAACCGCGCAGCCCCGATCCTCTTAGCAATCGCATTAAGAAGGTTTCTACATTGTCGTCTGCCGTGTGGCCTACGGCAATCTTTTGCGCTCCGATTTGCTCTGCTACTCTTTCAAAGAATTGGTAGCGTGCCATTCGGGCTGCTTCTTCAATCCCCAATTTCTCTTTTTTTGCCATTTCTTCTACATTAATTGCTTCTACCACTGCGGGAAGGTTTAACTTTTGGGCCAGGCCTTTTACGAAATTTGCATCTAACTCTGCCTCACCTTTACGTAACATATGATTTAGGTGGGCTACCTGCAGAGAAATTCCTAGGGTTTTCTGGTGGGCATGAAGTAAGTGAAGTAAAGCGGTTGAATCCGCTCCTCCTGAGACCCCCACTACTACCAAGTCCCCTGGCTCTAGCAGTTGATATTCCTTTATGGTTTCGAGAAATTTTTCCTCAATCATAGTTTTAATAAGGGATTCTAAAGTTTACGGCCCGCAAGCACCTGGCCCCACAATAAACTGCATATCCCCATAATCCTAAAGCCACAAATACTTCTAGAAGGTCTAAATAAGGAAGGTAATAATAGAGCCAGATGAGGTTTACTAGAAAACGAGTGACAAAAAAAATAAGAAAAATGGCTAACCAAAGCACAAAGGCCTGTCCCCCGTGATAGCCAAGATATTCTTCTTGGCGCTTTTCCGAAAGCAAAAGGTACAAAGAAGGTACCCACAAAATATATGCCAGAGCCGCTAAAACTCTCTCACTTTTCGTCATGGTAATAAATGCTAAAGATTTAAACTGCCAGGGGCCGGACTTGAACCGACAACCAAAGGCTTATGAGTCCTCTGCTCTACCATTGAGCTACCCTGGCATTAATTTTAGAATAGCATAATCAAATCCCTATTGCAATAATTTTAACCTGATGATAAAATAAAAGGCAAAGGAGGTAACCTAACTTGGCCGAAAATGTCAGGATTTTAGTAATTGATGATGAGCCTGGGGTTTTAGAATCCTTTAAGATGATTTTGAAAATCAAGGACTACGAAGTTACTACTTTTGATAATGGAACAGAAGCACTTGCTTCTTTTGAAAAGGGAAAATACGACATTGCTTTTATTGATATGAAGCTGCAAAAAGAGCCGGTAGAAGTAGGTCCTGACTTCGGCCTGGAAGTTTTAAAAAGATTAAAAGCAGCTGATCCAGATATTGAAGTAATCATTGTTACTGCTTATGCTACGGACACTACTCATGCTAATGCCATTACTTTGGGAGCACTGGAATACTTGAGAAAACCCTTTTTAATGGAAGAAATTTATGAGCTAGTCGAGAGGGCATTACGAAGAAGAAGGGCTAAAACGGCCCGCAAAGAAGAGCTGGGTCCACTTGGTCCTATCCATTAATTAATCCTGCCGGCCAATTTCTAGCATTCGGTCAATCGCTTTTTTGGCTTTTAAACGAATTTCTTCTGGCACCGAAATCACGGTTTTCATTTCCTCTAGCGACCATAGCACTTTTTCCAAAGTCGTCATCTTCATGTTAGGACAAACAGCCAAAGGAGTTGCCGGATAAAATTTTTTCTCCGGATTTTCTTTTTGCAGACGATAAATAATACCGGTTTCGGTTCCGATAATAAACTCCGAGGCCTTTGATTCCTTTACAAATTTCACCATCCCTCCCGTAGAAACCACCGCATCTGCTAAAGAAGTTACTTCTGGACGACACTCAGGGTGAACTACTACCAGTGCCTCAGGGTGTTCGGCTTTCGCCTTTTGAATGTGTTCAGGAAGAATTTTAAGATGCGTGGGACAATACCCGTTGTAGAGAATCAGCTTTTTTTCTGGAACCTTTTTCTGAGTGTTAATCCCCAAGTACTTGTCTGGAATAAAAATAATTTCTTCCTCGGGCAAAGAACTAACCACCTTTGCCGCATTAGCAGAAGTGCAGCAGACATCAGATTCTGCTTTAACCTCAGCTGTGGTATTTACATAACAGACCACAGGCGCCTTTGGATTTTGAAGTTTAAAGTTTCTTAGTTTTTCCGCGGTTATCATATCGGCCATGGGACAACCTGCATTAACTTCGGGCATGATCACCGTTTTATCGGGACAAATTATCGCAGCAGTTTCGGCCATAAAATGCACTCCACAAAAGACGATTACCTCTGCCTTGGTTTTTGCGGCTTCTATCGAGAGGCCTAAAGAATCACCCAAAAAGTCAGCAATATCTTGTACTTCCGGCCGCTGATAATTGTGAACCAAAATAACGGCGTTTCTCTCTTTTTTTAACTTTAAAATTTTATCGATTAATGATTCCACCTCCAATTACCTCCTCTCCTTGATAGAAAACCACTGACTGCCCCGGAGTCACTGCCCGCTGCGGCTTGTGAAAAACCACTCTTCCGCCAGGATAAAGCATCGCTTCTGCTTCAGAAGACTGGTACCTAATTTTAGCAGAAATGGCTAAGGGTTTGGCAGGTGTTTTTCCTGAAATAAATGAAATTTCCTCTGCTGCTAGTTCCTGGCGCAGAGTATCTTTATCATCTCCTATGATAATGGCATTTTTTTCCGGATCAATTTCTACCACATACTTTGGATTTCCTCGATGATGTCCAAGACCTTTGCGCTGGCCAATGGTATAAAAAGCAATTCCTCTATGCATGCCCACCACATTGCCTTGGCGATCTAAAATCGGTCCTGGCTTGACTGCATCTGGAATAAGTTCTCTTAAAAACTTCCCATAGTCCCCATCTTCTACAAAGCAAATCTCTTGGCTTTCTCTTTTAGCTGCTACTGGCAGTCCCAGCTCTTTAGCTTTCTTCCGTACTTCCTCTTTTGTCAATTCTCCTAAGGGAAATAAGGTTTGTGCTAACTGTTTCTGGGTCATGCGATAAAGAACATAGGACTGATCTTTTTTAGGGTCTTTGCCTTTGAGAAGCTTATAACCCCTATCCCCTATCCCCTTCCCCCTTAGGGGTTGAATCCTTGCATAATGTCCCGTTGCTATAAACTCCGCTCCCAACTCCTTTGCTTTTTTCAAAAAGAGGTCAAATTTAATAAATTGGTTACAGCGAATACAAGGGTTTGGGGTTCGCCCGTTTTTATATTCTTCAATAAAATTATCAATAACATACTTTTTGAATTCTTCTTTAAAATTCAAAACATAATGGGGAATCTCTAATTTTTCCGCTACCTTTTTGGCATCGTTAGCGGCGGAAATTGAGCAGCAGCCACGATCTGAAGCACTGGTTGAGCAGAACAAGTTCATGGTTACTCCCATAACCTCGTAACCTTGTTCTTTGAGAATGGCCGCCGCCACCGAAGAATCCACCCCACCCGACATAGCAACGATAACCTTCTTAGTGCTTGTGTTCCTCGGTTTCACTTCTTGGCTTCCAACCTTCAAGCCCCTTTCCGGTAGTTTTTCTTAAGTAATCGTCAATAGCCGCTTTTACTGCATCTTCGGCTAAAACCGAGCAGTGCATTTTTACAGGAGGCAAACCGTCTAGGGCCTCTGCTACCGCTTGATTGGTAAGTTTTAACGCTTCCTCAATGGTTTTTCCTTTAATCATTTCGGTTGCCATAGAAGAAGTGGCGATCGCCGCACCACAGCCAAAGGTCTTAAATTTGGCATCAACTATTACCCCCTCCTTAATTCTTAGCTGCATCTCCATTATGTCACCACAGATGGGATTTCCCACCCTCCCCACCCCATCTGGATTTTCCATCTCCCCCACATTACGAGGATGCATAAAGTGATCCATTACTTTTTCACTATAAGGAGCTCCCATTTATTTTCCTCCTTTGGTTAGCGGAGACATAGCCCGCAATTTGTAAACAATTTCAGGTAACACTTTAAGTACCGTTGCAATGTCTTCTTCGCTTGTGTATCTTCCCAAGGTAAAGCGCAAAGACCCGTGCGCTAATTCGTGAGAAAGTCCCAAAGCCAAAAGCACATGAGATGGCTCTAAAGAGCCCGAGCTGCAAGCAGAGCCCGTAGAAGCAGCAATCCCTTGCATATCTAAGTTTAAAAGCATTGATTCTCCCTCAACATATTTTATGCTTACATTAACATTATTGGGCAGGCGCAAGCCAGGATGCCCATTCAACTGAGAATCAGGAATATTTTCTAGAATTCCCTTAATTAATTGGTCGCGAAGCTCCATTAAACGTTTGTTTTCTTTTTCCATTTCTTGTTCTGCAATTTCTGCTGCCACCCCAAAGCCCACAATACCCGGAACATTTTCCGTAGAAGATCTTCGCCCGTTTTCTTGCTCTCCGCCATGCAAAAACCTTGTTATTTTTGTTCCTTTTCTAATATAAAGTGCTCCCACTCCTTTAGGACCATAAAGTTTATGGGCAGACATAGAAAGCAAATCTACTCCAAGCTCTTCTACTTTCAAAGGCAAGTGCCCAACCGTTTGCACCGCATCGGTATGAAAGTAAATTCGAATTCCTAATGCTTGACTGCGAGCTTTTATTACCTTGGCAATCTCGGCAATAGGTTGAATGGTGCCCACCTCATTGTTTGCGTGCATAATGGAAACTAAAATGGTTTTATCAGTAATTGCTTCTGCTACTTTTGCAAGATCAACTAAGCCATACTTATCTACGGGAAGATAAGTTATCTGAAAACCGCGTTTTTTTAGGAATTCAGCGCATTCTAACACGGCATGGTGTTCGATGGCGGAAGTAATGATATGACGACCGCGAGCCTCATGGGCAAAAGCCACTCCTTCTAGAGCAAAATTATCGGCTTCGGTACCTCCCGAAGTAAAGACCACCTCTTCGGGTTTAGCCCCAATAAGCCGGGCTACCTTTTCTCGTGCCTGTTCAATGGCTGCTTTTGCTTCTTGTCCGAAGTGGTGAAGAGAGGAAGGATTGCCAAACTTATCTGAAAAATAAGGTATCATGGCCTCCACTACTTTGGGGTGGGTAGGAGTAGTAGCGGCATAATCTAAATAAACTCTTCTCATCTTTTTTCCCTCTTTCGAATCAAATCTTTTAGCGTAGTAGTATTAAAAACTTCGGTTATTTTAGCACTTAGTTTTTGCCACAAAGGACGGGTTGAACAGCAAGAACTCTTAGCGCATTTTGAAGGAGCCAAGAGGCAATCAGCTAAAGCAACGGGTCCATCGGCAGCATTAATAATTTCTCCAATTCTTACCTGGGCTGGGTCTTTTGCTAAAAAATATCCTCCCGAGGGCCCCTTTACCGCTTTAATTAACTTGCTTTTGCGCAGTTTTCGAAGCAGCTGTTCCAGGTAAGACAAAGGAATCCCTTGACGCGCAGAAATTTCTTGGGCGGTTCTTGGTTTGTCCTGGCCGTAAAGGGCTAGATCAAACATCGCCGAAACCGCATATCTTCCCCTAGTAGAAAGCTTCATACAAGAAAATTTTAACATAGTTGACTAATTTTGTCAACTATTTAAAATCTGAAACCGCATGGGGTATTTGCCGATTAATATAAAGAAGGAGCTTTTATGAAGATTGACGGCTATAATTCTTTTAAAAAGGTGGGCATCAAGCACAACGGAAGTTCCCTAAAATCTGAGCAGGAAATTAGAAGAATAATTTATTCAAGGACGATTTATCCCCACTTAGTTTTTCCTCAAAATCCTGTTCAGCTTGCGGTTTTAAGGGAAATAGTTAAAATTATGAATCAAAGGAATGATCCTCTCTGCTACCAGGCCGAGGAATTTCTTAGGCTTCACTTCTTAGAACTTTTTAAGCGCCAAGGCAAGATAGCAATTCAATTTGCAAACTATTTAACAAACAAGTATTTGTCTTCTTCAAACACCTGTTTAGTTTTTTTGAGAAACGGTGCTACCCCGCTTGAAGAATTAACCAAGGCCTTAGCTCCTTCTTCTAAAGATAAGATTTTTGGCTTTCTTTTTAATCGTCAAGTTGTGGAAACTCGTCAAAATCACCCTCAAATAATTTTTACTTTACACCAGGAAGGTGTTCTTAACTTTGAACAAATAGTTTTTGTTGATACTGGCTATTATGGTAAAGTAGCAAGAAAGATAATAGATTTGTTAGAAAACCACTATCTTTTAAATTTTGTAAAAGAAAAGTATAAACTTTCTTTTTCTCAAAATTGGAACTTCAGGATTGAATTGCTTTGTTTAAGAGAAAAAAACCGCTTAGCTAAAGATTATCAAATTGAAGGATTTAATTATGTGCTTAAAAGGCCAAGTTCAAAAACCATAGATTTTTTAGCCTACTTGATTGATGTGGGGATAAGGTATGAAGAAGAAAAAGAGTTGGGTTGGAAATCACGAGAACGAAAAATTTTTATAGAGAGTCTAATTGAGGCTGCCCGTTCGGTATCCTTTTAAATCTAAACATACAAATCGGTAGCCGAGTTTTTCAAACTTTTTTACAACCTGATCACGGGTGTTTTGAGAAAGCATTTTGTTTATTTCTGCCTTTTCTATTTCTATTCGGGCTAGAAGATCATGATGTCTAACTCTTACCTGGGTAAATCCTAAATTTTTCAGAAATTTTTCTGCCCGCTCAATTCGAAGGATAATTTCTGGAGTAATTTTCATGCCGTAGGGAACTCGAGAAGCTAGACAGGCAAAAGCGGGTTTATTCCAAGTGGAAAGGCCAGCTCTTTTCGATAGCCAACGAATTTCTTTTTTGGTTAACCTTACTTCCTGCAGGGGACTTTGCACCCCTAGCTCCTTTCGCGCCCGACTTCCCGGCCGATAATCTTTTAGGTCATCAAAGTTGGATCCATCTAAAATATATTTTATTTTTTCTTTTTGAGCAAGTTCCTTTAACTTAGTAAAAAGTTCTTTTTTGCAATAATAACATCGATTCCTATCATTATTTAAAAATTTAATTTGGCTAAATTCATCGGTATTGATCAATTGATACCTTACCCGAAGCTTTTTCGCCTGCTCTACGGCAAACTTAACTTCGTCCTTTGGGTAAGTAAAAGAGCGGGCAATGACGGCTAAAACCGATTCTTTGCCTAAAGCTTGTTTTGCCAAATACAAAAGATAAGTACTATCTACTCCTCCTGAATAGGCAATTAAAACCTTTTTGAAAGAAGCCAGAAGTTTTTTAAGCTCCTCTTGTTTTAGAAGTGCACTTCGATGGCTCTGGGGGGACATGGTTTAATGCATAGTTCACAGGCAATGCACTTTTCGGGGTCAAAGGCAACTTCCATGGTTTTTCGGTCTTTGATGTAAAGTGCCCCCGTAGGACAAATGGAAACACAAGCCCCACACTGGGTGCATTCTTCCCAGTTAACCCTTATGTCTTTGGCTAAGGGCTCAACCGAGACGCCCTGATCCTTGAGATATTTTATGCCTTTTTCAACCTCAGAATTTTCCCCAGTAAGCTCTAAAACCATATGACCTTCTTGGTCAGGGGTAATGCTTGCTTTTAAAATATTAAAAATCAGGCCAAAATCTCGGATTAACCGATAAACTATGGGCTTGTCAATTTTTTCTTTTGGGAAAGTCAGAACAATTTTGCGGGAGACCATTTTACTTTTCCTCCTTCACGGGTCTTTCTTTCAAGGGCTTAAAAGTTGCTCCGGATTCTACCCCGGGAAGGTCCGCTACTTTTTCCGTCAACAAGAACTCGCCCTTTTTAATTTTTTGTTTAAGCTCTTCAGCAATTAAGCGTGCCTTATTATAGCTAGAAAGGCTTGAAGTAGGGACTTTCTTCCCTTTAATTTCAATTTCTCCCGATTTCAATTGCGCGTAGTTGACTTCTCCTAAAACTTCTGGTTTTCCTTGAGGGTAACTTTCGCTGTAATCTATAACCGGGCACCAAATTTCCTCGTCTTTAACCGAAACGTATTTTGCTATTTCTTCATTTAAGATAGGGATAGGCACGCCGATGCCCACACATAAAGAAACGCCATAACCTACAAGACTTACTCCTTTCACCCATTGAGGACTCATCTTCTTCAAGTCCCCAATAACGGCTAAGGTCTGAGCTGGCCTTTTAGGAACCCCCTTTTCCGTGCGGGGTGCTTGGGGGTTAAACTGTGTTCCTTGCCAAACAACATAGCCTATTCCACCACCTAGCCATATCCTCGTCCCGATGCCAATCGTTTTTAAAAACGGATCATTAAGCAGAGGAGAAAGTTGGCCGGCACTGCAGTAATTGGCATTACCCAAATTCGGTTTTAAAACTCCCAAGTAAGTATAGATGGTTTTATTTGACAAATTGACCGCTACGTTATAATTCTGATAAGCATTGCGGGGGTTAAAGAGTACTGCTTCGTTTAGGTCCTTAATATTAATCCAAGTGTCGAGGTGTTTTCGAGGATAACAATCCGTTCCATAGGTTTCAACCTGAAGGCGGATGTCTTTTCCCGCTACTAGATCTTCAATTACATGGCCCCCGCCGTAAGCAAATTCCCCAGGACGAATTTTGTTGCAAGGATCATCCTCTGGCAAGGCGGTAGCACCAAGATAAAGGTCAACCGCTGCCCAGCCAGCATAAGCAGGAACATTATTCAGGTAAGCTTTTCCCCCACCCGCTTTTATTTTGGGCTTGCTGTGGCCAAAGTTAAAATAAGCTCCCGAAGAACACATAGGACCAAAAGTTCCAGCAGTAACCACATCTACCTCTTTTGCCGCCTGCTCTAATCCTTTTTTCTCCACAATCTCGATAATTTCTTCTGCGGTTACTACTACGGCTTGTCCTTTTTTGATCTTTTCATTTATCTCCGCAATAGTTTTTGCCATAGATAAACTTTCTCCTTTCTCGAAGTTAATATAAGTATATCATATTTTAACACCTCTGAGTCGCATGGAGTTGGTTACTACATTAATAGAGCTAAAAGCCATAGCTGCTTCAGCAATTACCGGGTGCAGAAGCCCTAAAATAGCGATGGGAATAGCAACCGTGTTATAAAAGTAGGCCCAGAAAAGATTTTGCATAATTTTTTTAAAAGTGGCTCGAGAAAGTTTAAGGGCCGAAACTACTCCCGAAAGTTCACCCCTCACCAAGGTTACATCCGAGGCCTCAATGGCAATGTCGGTCCCGGTTCCAATGGCAATTCCCACGTTGGCTTGGGTAAGTGCCGGAGCGTCATTGATACCATCTCCAACCATCGCGGTTATTCCTACTTCATTCTGAACCCGCTGGATTTCGGATACCTTATCCTTAGGAAGAACCTCAGCCAAAACCCGAGAGATACCAACCTTTTTAGCGATGGCTTCGGCGGTCCTCCGATTATCTCCGGTAAGCATCACAGTTTCTACCCCCATTTTCTTTAGCTCAGCAATAGCTTGAACTGAATCTTCTTTTAAGGTATCCGCCACGGCAATGATTCCTGATGCTTTGCTGTCAATGGCAACCAGCATAGCGGTCTTAGCTTCCTCTTCTAGCTCGTGCAAATCGCTTTGAAAAGAAGAAAAATCAATTCCATAATCTTCCATCAATTTTTGATTTCCAACTAAAACCTGCCTATCATCAACTTTTCCCTTCACTCCTTTTCCTGCAACCGCTTCGAATTCAGAAACCGATCCTAATTTAATTTTCTTTTCTAAGGCCTCACTCACAATCGCTTGGGCTAAAGGATGTTCTGACCCCGCCTCAACCGAAGCAGCATAGTACAGCAGTTCTTCACTGGTTACTGGTAACTGGTTACTGGTTACTACATCAGTAACCCCTGGCTTTCCCTTAGTGATGGTTCCGGTTTTGTCAAAAACTATAGCTTTGACTTCTTTTAAAGTTTGAATGGCTTCGCCTTTTCGAAAAAGAATCCCATGCTCTGCTCCTATTCCCGATCCTACCATCAGCGCCGTAGGGGTTGCCAGCCCCAGAGCACAGGGACAGGCAATAACCAGTACGGCAATCCCGGCAAAAATTGCCAGGGAAAGAATGTTCTGCTCGGGGTTAACCCATGGGATAAAACCGCTCGCCAGCCGTACAATCGAAATGAAAAAGCCCGGAAAAATCAACCAAAGAATGAAAGTCGCTAAAGCAATTACCAAAACGGTGGGCACAAAATATGATGTTACTCGGTCTGCAAACTCTTGAATTGGTACTTTTGATCCCTGACATTCCTCTACTAATTTAATCACATTTGCTAAGAAAGTATCTTTCCCAACTTTGGTAGCTTTCACTTTAAGCAAACCCAATTGATTAACCGTAGCTCCGATAACTTCATCTCCAACCTTCTTTCCTACCGGCATCGATTCTCCGGTAGCCATGGACTCATCAATTTGGCTGCGGCCCTCAACAATAACTCCATCGGTTGGGATTTTTTCTCCCGGGCGCACAATCATAATATCTCCAATTTTAAGATCTTCAACCGCGATCTCTTTCTCTTCGTCACCCACCAGGATGTGGGCGGTCTTTGCCCCCAATTGGAGAAGTTTCTTAATCGCCAGCGAAGCCCGTCCCTTTGCCATAGCTTCGATATATCTTCCCGTCAGATGAAAGGCCATAATCATAGCCGCGATTCCACTATAATTTTCAATTGGGAAACCTAAAAGTTTAACCGGGCCAGTGATAAACGCCACTACCGTTCCCATGGTAATTAGGGTATCCATATTCGCAGAAAAATGACGAGTAACCTTAAGTGCTGAATTAATCGTTGGATACCCATTCCAAAAAATAGCTGGAATGGCCAAAAGAATCATCAGCCAGTCAAAGCCTGGGATCATGAGGCCGAAGACCATTTCCAGGATCATAAGAACGGCAATTGGTCCCGCTGAAAACCACGCAAAAACCATCCGGAAGCGCGCGGCCTTCATCTTTTTAATATCTTCTTCCTCTTCCGCCACTTTAACCTTGGGAATGCGATAACCGACACTTTCAACTACTTTGGCTAATCCCTCTTCGTTAATAATCTTTGGATCATATTCGATCGTAACTTTTTCGGTGGCAAAATTAACAACGGCCTTAGCCACTCCTTCAGTGTGGTTCAAAGCAGATTCAATGGTTCTCACACACGTTGCACAGGTCATTCCTTCAACCGGAAGAGTTACCTTAGTGGTAACCCCCAGAGGCATTTTCTTCTCCATCTTTTCTGCTTCCGGCTTAGGGTGAAGGATTGCTTCTGGGTCTTTAACAAATTTCTCTAGGCATGCTTTACTGCAAAAGTAGTAAGTTACTCCTTTATATTCAAACTTCCCGGAAGCTGAGATAGGATCTACATTCATTCCGCAAACTGGGTCTTTAGTCATGATTTCTTATCCCCCTAGTTTATGCCAGGTAGCTTGACTCTGATCTTCTTTAACCACTGTGCTCTTCCTGTCTAGGCAAAAGAACTTTTCGTCAAGTTGCGTCAAGGGTTAGGTCAAGCCGGCAAAAGCACTTTAATTATCCGATTTCTGAATTTTTTTTGCTTGCTAATATACCGGTCAACCAACCTAACTCCCAAAAAGCCAACCACGAGAAGAATAAACCCCAAAGTAATTCCCATTGCCTCAGAAATTAAACTTCCTAAAGCTAAACCTAAAAACAAAAATAGAATGGGAATTCCAAAAGCAATAAAGGGGAAAAACGTTAATGCCGCTTGAGAGATTTCAACCTCAACTACATCTCCAACCTTTGCCCCCACTGGATTTTCCGCTTCGGCAACCATCTTTCCCGAAGCCGCTCGGTTACAAGCACCGCAGCTAGTACAAGCTGAAGAAGCAGCAAACTCAACCCAGGCCAGGCCCTTCTCAACCCTGACAACTCTGCCCTGATCTAACATCCTTTTTATTCCCTATTAGCTCTTTGCCTGCTTTTCTTTTTTAAACATTTTCCAGGACTTCTCTCAAACTGCGTCGCATTCCGACCTTGTTTGCCAGAAAATACTTAAATAATCTTAGCTTCCCTATGCTTAGCATGGATTAATTCCGCCAAGCGATCAAGCGCCTCAAAATTTGATTCTTTAGGATATCCCTTGGCTATAACCGGAGGCAGCACCTCTACCTTTAGGTTTGATAATAAACCAACTAAAGTTTCCACCATCTTTCCGCCCCAGCCAAATGAACCAATAACAGAAACAAATTTTGTTTTGGGTTTTAAAATATTTGTCAGATAAGCAGCATAAATTACCGCCGGATGGGGACCGGTCAAAACAGTCGGGGATCCGATAACTATGGTTGCGGCATCTACTAACGCCATGGCAAGCTCTCCCACATCTGTTTTCGTTAAATTAAAGGGCTTTACGACTATCCCTTTCTTTGTCAATAAATCAATGAAATATTCAACCATTGCCTTTACACTGCCGTGCATGGAAACATAAGGGACCACCACTTCGTTTTTAACTTTATCTGAAACCCATTCTTGATATGCCTTTAGCACAAACTCTGGCTGATGGTAAAGCGGGCCATGGCTAGGAGCAATGAGCTTTATGGAAAGTTCTTTAATTTTTTCGAGGTGTTGTTTAACGCTATTTTTAAAAGGCATCATAATTTCGGCATAATAGCGTTTTGCCGCTTGGTAAACCCTTGTTTCTTCATCGGCATACAAGCTGCTGCTTGCCAAATGGGATCCAAGAAAATCACAAGTAAATAAAATTTTATCTTCCCGCAAATAAGTAAACATGGTCTCCGGCCAGTGCACCCAAGGAGCATAAATGAATTCTAAGGTTTTATCCCCTAAGGAAATCGCCTCCCGATCATTAATGGTTATAAATTTTTCATCAGGTAAAAGCAGCAAATCTTTAAGCATTTCTTTACATCTGGGGTTAGTAACCAGTTTGGCCATTGGATAAAGTTCAAGCATTTGAGGAATCGCTCCAGAGTGGTCTTGCTCAGCATGGTGAGCAATAAGGTAATCAATCTGCTTAATTTTAAGCTCCTTAAGGTTGCTTACCAGTTCCTTTTCTTTAGTTGGGTCAACCGTATCCAAGAGGACGGTTTTATCTCTGCCGATAACCAGATAGGAATTATAGGTGGTCCCATCCGGCAAAGGAATTAACTCATCAAAAAGCCGGCGGTCCCAATCTAAGGCCCTTAAAGCATATATATTTTCTTTTATTTTGTTAACCGTCACTTATTATGTTCTCCTGTTTTATAATCCAAGCAGTAGGGAAAGCTCTACAATGTGTTCCTGCTCGTCTATAATGACGTGCCGAATTTCATGCTCTAAGGTTTCAAATTCGTAGGGAAGATCCTTTTTATTATCTATCACCTTTTGATAGATCTGCTTATAAAAATCAACCGCTTCCTTTTCTCCCTTCAAATTTACCTTAAGAATTTCTTTTAACTCTTCTGCCCGGTGAGTTTCCGCTAGTGACATGGTTGGCTCTGCTCCCAAGTAGCTCCCAATAAGATTGCGGAACTTTTCCTCGTGTTTTTCTTCATCAGAAGCGATTTCCTTAAGCCGTTCTATGATTTTTTCAGCATTCTCCCCTTTTATCAATTCAGCATGGGCCAAATATTGAATTCTGGCTGCGTGTTCGAGTTCTAAAGCATGATTTAACATCTTAACTAATTCTTCTTTTATCATTTTAATCTTCCTCCTTTATTAAAAATAATAATACCACGATAACCTTACCTTTCACCTCCTTTCTTTTCCAAAACATTATAGCACAAAGTTGCCCTTTAACTATTTATGGGTAAATTGGGTCTTGACAAATTTAATCCTTTTCTTCATAATTAATAATCGTTCCGATTATTGTAGTATATAGTATAGCACAAAATGAAAAATTATAAAAGAAGCAAACAAAGAGAAGAAATTTTAAAGGTCTTAATGGGAACCAAATGCCACCCCACGGCTGACTGGATCTTTGCTTGCGTAAAAAGAAAATTTCCTCATTTAAGTTTAGGGACGGTTTACCGCAATTTAAATATTTTAAAGGAGCAAGGAAAAATTCAGGAACTTTCTTTTGGCAGTACTTTTGATCGCTTTGACGGCAATCCCCAACCCCACTATCATTTCATCTGTGAAAAGTGTGGAAGAGTTTTTGATGTTGATTTGCCCCTAGAAGACCATTTAAATAAAAAAGCAGAAAGGATTCTTCATTTTAAAGTAAATTATCACCGTTTAGAATTCTTTGGAAAGTGTGGAAATTGCCAATAAAAAAGATTTAAAAGGAGGTGAAAGGGAATGGAAGGAAAAGAAAGCAAAACCTGTGGCCAAAAGACAGAAGTTTACAGTCGGATCGTGGGATACTTTCGGCCGGTGCAAAACTGGAATGCCGGAAAACAAGAAGAATTTAAAGACCGGCGAGACTATAAGCTGGGGCAGGCTTTTCTTTTGAAAACCTGCGGCTGTTAATTTTTTCCACCGGTTGAGGGCCCGCCGGTGGAATAGAAGAGGAGGTGCAAAATGATAAAAATTAGTCAACAAATTCCTGATTTTCAACTTGAGGCCTATCAAAACGATGAAATTAAAAAAATCAAACTTTCTGATTACCGAGGAAAATGGCTGGTTTTGATCTTTTATCCGGCTGACTTTACCTTTATTTGTCCCACCGAGTTGGAAGAGGCGGCAGAATTATACGAGGAATTCAAGAAAAACGATGCTGAAATTTTAAGCGTCAGCACGGATACAGTTTTTGTCCATAAGGCCTGGCATGACCATTCCCCCGCCATCAAAAAAGTAAAGTTCCCCATGGTGGCTGATCCTACGGGAAAACTTTGTCGAGAAATGGGTACCTATATCGAAGAAGAGGGGCTCTCTCTTAGGGGAAGTTTTATTATTGATCCAGATGGCATTCTTAAGGCCTATGAAGTGCATGATAACTCTATCGGTCGATCTGCCAAAGAACTTTTACGCAAACTTCAAGCGGCAAAATTTGTTAGAGAAAACAAAGGTCTTGTTTGTCCTGCCAGCTGGGAACCGGGCAAAAAAACGCTTAAGCCAGGGCTAGACCTGGTTGGGAAAATTTAAAGGAGGTGAAAGTTATGGGAGTAACCGCACAAAAGCAGGTTTATAAGTGTAATGTCTGCGGAAACAGTGTTGAGGTTTTATTCGTTGGAGGGGGAGAATTAGTTTGCTGCGGCCAGCCGATGCAGCTTTTAGTAGAAAATACAACTGATGCCTCAAAAGAAAAACACATTCCCGTGATTGAAAAAGTTGCCCAGGGTTATTTAGTTAAAGTTGGCTCCGTCCCCCACCCCATGGAAGAAAAACACTATATCGTCTGGATTGAATTGATTGCCGACGGAAGTTCTTATCGAAAATTTCTAAAGCCCGGCGACAAGCCAGAAGCACTGTTTGAGGTTAAAGCTAACCAAGTTTCAGCTAGGGAATACTGCAATCTGCATGGCTTGTGGAAGTCATAAATTCTTTGCTTCCACAATTTTATTGGCAAAAGCGAGGAAGAAATTCCTCGCTTTTGCTCTTTTTTAAATGGGGCTTAAGATTTTATCATGATAAGAAGCATTTTGAAGGGGGTAAGCAAAAAGAGTGACCGTGCCTGCCTTTTTATCAATTAGTGTCTGACTAACAATGGCATCCTTCTGATAAGACAAAAGGCCTGGTAAATTAACAAGTTCTGCTAGAAAATTTTTCTTTCTGCTGTTCATGATTAACCTCTTTATTCTACGATTTCAAATCCTTTTTCTTTTAGAACATTTAGCACTTCGTTTATATCTTTTCCCATTTTTTTACAACCCTCAGGAAGAGTAGTAATGCGGCCTACCGTAGTGCGCATGACGAAATTTGTAATCCCTAAAAACCCCAATGCTTTAAGAATTTCTATCAATTCAGGAAATTCTTCAGTTAGCTCAAAAACGCTCTTCTTTAAATCAAGCTTTTTCTCCAAGCAATCTTTTCTCCCCTTCCAGTTTTTTTATTTCGGTTATGTCTTGAGTAACCTCAAGGGTTCCTAAATAATTTCTGTTTTCATCTCTTACCGCAAAATATCTTATCAAAATGAACCTTCCTCGGTAATTAATCCAAAAATCCGCCGAATCCCTTTTACCTTCTTTGAAAAGCCCTAAAATTTCTTTGACCCGGTCAACACTTTGTGGAGGATGGCAATTCTCAACCTTTCGTCCAATTACTGATTTGGTCCTAACAAAAATCCGGTGTTTGTTATCCGAAAAATATCTAACCGTGTCGTTTTTATCTACAAAAGTTATGTCCACTGGCAAAACATTTAGTAAACACATCAGTTCTTTAAGTCTTAGTTCCCCGGTAGGAAAGGATATAACTCCCTCCTTAAATTCTGGTTCCGGAATTAAGATGGTTTTTAACTCAGAAATAAGGGCAGATGTTTCCCTAGGCAATTCGATATAAACATAGCCAACCCCTTCACTCTCCTTTAAGATTTCAAGCCAATCGTTTGCCTTTAACATTTCAAGCGAGGTGGGGAAAAGAATGTTTTCTTCCTTAAAAATCATGCCTTCGACTTCCTCAAGCAGAGGACCTAAATACTTATCTAGATATTCTTTAGTTTCTGCCTTCTCAATATTTATGATTGCTTCACGCAGTAATTCTCTGATTTCGTTATCCTTACCCCACATAACCTTAGAAGGTCCAAAAAATCCATACCTTTCTAGATAAGGGAAAAGAACTTGCTCTTTACGGGTATAATGAAGATCAATCCCCTTTAATTGGTCCAAAAGCTCTTTTAGTTTTTCTTTAAAATCTCTGTCCCCATAAGCATCTTTACTTTTGATTAACGCTTTTATAGCAGAGGTGATTTTTTCTATTTCCCGATTCTCCTTCTTAAAAAGGGAAATGGGGTGAGCTTCTGACTCCTCCTTTGTCATTTCTTTGGTTAAAGAAGATTGGAATAAAAGCGCATGTACATTGCAAAATTTCTTTATTTCTTCAGGAGAAACACCTTCATTGATAAGAGATTGTTCGATTTCAGCAATTTCTAAAGAACTGATGCTTCCAACCTCTTTTTCAAATCTTTCTTTAGCCTCGTTAACCGAAAGCCCCTGATGAAGTTTTAAGATAATATCCTTAATGATTTTCTTCTTTTCTTCCTTTTTACTTCCTAGTCCTTCGCTCATATTGCCTCCATTTTTAAAAAGTTTTCTTCCTTAAGTACCGATTTCAATCACATTTGCTGGACAAACCGCAGCCGCTTCATCGATAGAGCACCTCTTTTAAAATTCTAACAAAAGAAACCGACATTTTGAATCCTTTTCTAGGTAACTGTTCGGTTTCTAGAAAGAACCTGCGAATGAATTCGCGGTTCCTTAGTCGCTGCAAAATTGGGAACCCGAGGCCTTTCCCAAAAGGGCTGGGTTTATTCTCAGGTTCCCCATGAATAGGCAGCGACTTTTAAGAACTGAACGGTTACCTTTCTAGAAAAGCGCTTTAACTTCCTTAACCTCAGGCGCACTCTTTACAATCGCATCTTTTACCCCATACTCCAAGGTAGCCCAAGCTCCCATACAGCCCACACAAGCCCCTTTAAGTCTTATGGTAACGGTTTTTTCTTTCTCATCCACCTCCACCAACTCCACATCCCCACCATCAAATTGCAAGGTAGGCCTTACTCTATTAAGAGCGCTTAATACTTTCTCTTTAAAATTTTCTTCTAACATTTTACTTCCTCCCTCCTTCCATAAATCAATCCTCGATAATGAGGCGGCCATAGTTTATACTAAGTAAATCTTATAAGCTAAGTCTTTGCCAGCTTTGGTTAAAAAGACTTTTTCGATAATTCTAGCCAACTGGTTCTTACCCATTTCGCCATATTCATCCTTTAAATTAACTAACCAATCCGCATCGTAAAGAATCTTAAAGTTAAGGGAATTTACCTTTCCCGGCGAATGATGATGAGCAATGATCTGTAAAACCTCACCTAACTTATCTTCGGGAAATCCAATTTTTCTTAGGATATTTTCCGCTATGGGCGGCCCTTCCATTTCCTGATATTTGCCCGCCGTGCTTCCATACTTTCTTTCCGCCGCGTGGATGCCAATATCATGCAGGATGGCAGCCGCTTCAACTATCTCTCGATCTCCACCCTCCTTTTCTAGAATTTTTTCGGCATAACTTAAAACCCGCTGCGCATGGTTAATCCTTTTAATATCTTTTCCAAAATAGTTTTCCATTTCTAAAAGTATTTTGTCTTTCATACCCATTCCTCCTCCAGCACTTCACCCTTGATTCCCACGACTGCGAGTTTGATTGGTATCTTGCGGGAGGCCTTAGCCATGCCTTCTTGGGCAAGGTGAAGAAGCCCCCGACAACAAGGAACTTCCATGATCATAACCGTTAATGTATTAATCTTGGCTTCATCAATAAGGGCCGCAATTTTTTCTATATAGATCTCTTGTCCCTCATCTAACTTTGGACAAGCAATGGCCAAGGACTTTCCTCTCAAGTAATCCCCATGAAAATCCCCCAAAGCATAAGCTACACAATCGGCAGCAAGCACAACATCTTTTTTCTGAAAATAAGGAGCGGTGGGAGAAATCAAGTGCATTTGGATCGGCCACTGCCGAAGCTCAGAGGGCCTGCGACTGCTAACTTCTTCTTTTTTATCTTCTTTTTCTTTAGAAAAATCCATGATGCTTGCCCCTGGACACCCAGCCGGATGAACATTTTTTACCTTTGCCATAGGAACCTCAATCCCCCTTTCCTTTAAAAATTGTAGTGCTTGGTTTAAATACTCCGTTTCCCCATGATCTCTCAAATGTTCCAAATGTGCGGCAATGACCTTAGGCCCGCCCTTTACAATCTTTTCCATCGTTTTTGACTCATTGTAGGGCTCAGCCTCGCGCTCTTCAATGGTAATAGCCCCGAGAGGGCAATGACCAATACACGCTCCTAAGCCGTCACAAAACAAGTCGCTGATTAACCTTGCTTTCCCGTCAATAATCTGTAAAGCTCCTTCCGGACAATTTGGCAGGCACAGGCCGCAACCATTGCACTTGCTTTCGTCAATTTTAATTACTTTTCTTCTGACCACTTTGCTTTTTCACCTCCTTCGGTTTAAAATTTTTTCCCGGTCTTTTCCTTCTCACTTTACAAGCTCAAGCAACGAAACTTTTTCTAATTCAAGCTGTAAATTTTTCTCCATTTTACTTAACCACTGGTAAAGCGGGCATCGATTTTTTAAAAAACAAAAAAATTCTTCTTTGAGACATCGGCTTAAAGAAAACTTAGGATTCAAAATGGCTATGACCTGGGAAAGCTTTACCTCCTTCCTTTTTAATCGCACTCCACCTTCTTTGCCTCGCCGCGATTCCAAGATATTATTACTAACCAGCGTTTGCACAATTTTAGCCAGAAAAACGTAGGGAATTTTTAACTTTCGACTTAAATCCTGAACCGAAATCCACTCTCCTTCTTTCTTCTTAGCCAGGTAAATCAAGCACTGCAAACCATAATCTACTTTTCGACTGATTAAAATGGGAAACTCCTCCTTCTTAATAGGACTAATTTAGTCCTATTATAAGAAAATAGCTTTTATTTGTCAAGGGGTCATTTGGAAAGTTCAAGTGCGCCGAACGTAGATGTCGCTGATTACTTCTTTTTCAAGAGCAATTTGTGTTTCTTCTACTTGGATAATGTAAGAAGGATGCTTTTGATGCATTTTTATTTTCACTCCTGGCGCAATGCCGAAGGACATCAGCTTGTGGAGCCGCGGATGGTTATGCGTTAGAATGTAGGCCACGGTAACTGTTTCCCCCACCTCCACCTTATCCAGCGTAGTTACCACACTTTCCAGAACCTCTTTTGCTTTTTGACAGCATTTTCCTTGCGGGATAGGCAGACCGTGAGGACATTCTTTAGGATGACCGAGAAGGGTACAGATGGCGTCGGTTACCTCTTCCGAAAGAATGTGCTCGAACTGGCAGGCGGAATCTTCCAACTTTTCCTTTCCCGTTTCCAAAACATCAATCAGCAAGCGCTCCGCCAGCCGGTGGCGGCGAATAAGATCCGATGCTTTCTTTTCCCCTTCCGCCGTAAAAATAACTTTTTCTTTTTCTATCCTTACCAATCCTTCCTTCTCCATCTCCTTGAGCACATCTTGAAGTTTTTCATTTTGAATATCAGCCTGAATAACACAGAGGTCGCTTTTTCCTTTTTCTTTTTCCATCCAGATAATCTCCAGTATTTCATCTTCATTTTGAGTTGTCATTTAACCCACCTCCTAAAGCACGATTTTAAAGAACCTTAAAACAAAATTTAAAATCCCGCCCACCAGGAAAGCAAAAGGAAAAATAAAAGCCACGATCCAAAGCGTCACTTTTAAACCTCTTTCTTTGATCATTACTAAAAACTGGGCTATGCAAGGAACAAATAAGGTGATGGTAACCAAACTGACTACAACTTGATTGGGAGAAAGCATCCCGGCACGCGCCAAAGCATAAAGTCCCGCCGCGCCGTAATCCCGGCGGAAAAATCCTATAAGAAAGGCCTCCGTAGCTTTGGCCGGGAGTCCCAGAAAAGAAACTACCAGCGGACTTGCCACCTCTTCAATTATTTTCAAAACCGAGATCTTATTCAGAACAAATAGAAAAATAGTTCCATAAACGAAAAGCGGAACTGCTTCTAAAAGGTACCACTTAATCCGCGCCAAGGTTTTAACAAAAATGTTTTTAAATTTAGGAATTCGTAAGGGGGGAATTTCCATAACAAAGTCAGAAGATTTGCCCGGTATAATCTTGGCCGCAAGGTATCCTACGAGAAAGAAAACCCCAATCACAACTGCTGCCCAAATCACGGCTGCCCATCTCGACAAGCCTCCGATCATCCCCAGAATAACTCCTAGTTGTGCCGAACAGGGAACTGCTAATGCCAAAAGAAGGGTGGCAATTATTCGTTCCCGGTGCGTCTCTAAGGTTCGCGTGGTCATGGTAGCCATGGTGTCACAGCCTAGGCCCAGCACCATAGGAATAACGGCTTTACCAGAAAGACCAATGAGCCTGAAGAAGCGGTTCAAAAGAACCGAAAGCCGAGGCAAGTAGCCAGAATCCTCCAACAACGCAAAGAAAAAGAAAAAAGCAGTAAGAATAGGCAGAATAATGGCAAAAGCATAGGTCAAAGCCATGGTTACCAACCCATAAGGACCAACCAAGAATTCTCTAAGCAAGGGAAGAGGAATTAACCAATTTACCAATTTTATGGTCCAAGGATTTATAAATTTCCCAAAAACTACCTCTTCCATAAAATCAACACCGTTTTGCGCCGCCAAAACTCCAACCAGCTCATATAAAAGCCAAAGAACTATTAAAAGCACAGGGATACCGGTCAGCGGCCTCATGGTAAAGTCCCCCATTCTCTCAAGGAAGAGTGTGCCCCGTGGGGCTTTTTTTAAAACTAGGTCGGATAATTTAATTACCTCTCGCTGGCGCTTCCTCACCTCGTGCAAGGTTTCCGATAATTCTTTTATCTGGTAGGGGTTTTCAGAATCTATTTTATTTTTAATACTTTGCTTTAATTCGAAAACCCCAATTCCTTCTGTTGCAATGGTAGGAATAATTTTAACGGCTAGAATTTCTTCTAGTTTCTTAATATCAATTTCAATTCTTCTTTGCTCTGCTTCATCCATCATGTTTAAGTTCAAAATAAGCGGAAAACCCATTTCTTTTAATTGTAAGGTCAGAAGCAGTGTGCGCCTTAGGTTTTTAGCGTCTGCTACTTGCACTACGACATCAGGATGTTCCTGAAGTAAAATGTCGCGAGCAACTTTTTCATCTTCAGAAGAAGGGATCAAACTGTTCATTCCCGGGGTATCAATGACCTCAACCTTTTTCCCGTCCACAATTCCAATTCCGCGGGTAATTTCTACCGTGGTACCAGGATAGTTAGAAACCGTAACATACCTTCCCGTCAAGTGCGAAAAAATTACGCTCTTTCCGACATTAGGGTTGCCCACAAGGGCAAGCCTTTTCATGCCGGAAAAATCAATTTTTATTTTTGCGTGATGTTCGTGCATGGCAATCTTAACCTGTTATATATAATAGGTATAAGCTCGGTCCTTCTGCCTCTTCTTAAGAACCAGATCTTCTAAGGTTGTTTCCCTTAGTTCCTTTTTAAGGTTATCTTGAATTTTCTCAAAAACCTCTAAGAGAACTGGGGACTTCCTCATTTTTTTAGAAATCAGCTCTATTGGTCCTTCGAAAGTTTCAACCACTTCCATAATTGATATATCACTTGGATGTTTTGCTAGCGTATAACCACCTTGTTTGCCTCTTAGGCTTGTCACTAGTCCTTTTCTTTTTAAAACCAACATAAGCTGTTCTAGATAACGAATGGGAATTTTTTGGGTTTTTGCAATGCTTGCGATCGGTACCGGCCCTCCTCCATAAGCCAAGGCCAGCTCTAGCAGTGCTTGCAGACCATATTGAACCTTAACAGAAAATTTCATAGATAATTTGTTAAAGCAGAAGCCGAAGTTACAGGATCTGGAAATATCGGTAACGAATTATAAATAGCATTCCCTATTCCACAATGTCGCCCACTATTGGTTCAACTACTACTCCTATTTTCGTTAAGTATTTAATCCCTTTTTCTAAATTCTTTTCCTCCCCAACCAACTCCAATACCACTTCCCCTACTTTTTCGGTAACCCTTGCCCGGCGAATGTTGGGCATTACCTCAAACTTTTTAGCCATAGTATAGATAACCGGTTCTTTGATAAGCTTCTGAGGAAAGGTCAACTTAACTAATTTCTTCGCTTTTGCCATATTACACCTCCTCTTTTTTTAAACCGCAAAACCATTCGTAATCGATTAGTCTGGTGACGGTCGGGTGTTCGCCGCAGATCGGACAATTTGGGTCGCGGGGAACTCTGACTGTTCTAAAACTCATTTCTAAGGCGTTAAATATAATTAGCTTGCCAACCAACGGTTCCCCGATCCCTAGAATAAGTTTTAAAGCCTCGGTTGCTTGAATCAAACCAATCACTCCTGCTAAAGCCCCCAAAACCCCTGCTTCCTGACAGGAAGGAACCGATCCGGGGGGTGGCGGTTCAGAAAATAGACAGCGATAACATGGTCCTTCTCCAGGCTTTATTACCATGGCCTGGCCTTCATATCTAAAAAAAGCGCCGTGCACCAGAATTTTTTTGGCTAGCACACAAGCATCGTTAACTAAATAACGGGTTGGGAAATTATCACTCCCGTCAACAATAATGTCATAATCTTTAATTATTTCCATAATATTTTCTGAAGTTAACCTTAATCGGTAAGGAATTACTTCGGTATCAGGATTTAAAGCTCGCAGTCGTTGAAGACCGATTTCCGCTTTGGGTTTACCAATATCTGCCGAAGTATAAAGTATTTGACGATGAAGATTATTAAGTTCCACCTGGTCGCTATCAACCAGACCCAAACGACCTACTCCAGCGCCAGCAAGATATAAAGCAATCGGAGACCCTAGCCCACCTGCTCCAATGATTAAAACCTTAGCCGCAAGCAGCTTTTCCTGACCCTTTCCTCCCACCTGCGGAAGAATGATTTGTCGACTATATCGCTCTATCTGTTCATCACTTAGACTCATCTATTACCTCCAAAAAATCTAAATTCTAATATCTAAATCCTAAACAAATTCTAAATTCTAATTACCAAAATCTTAAACCGGTTTGGGACATTTGAATTTAGGATTTTGATATTGTTTAGGATTTAGGATTTTGGATTTGGTATTTATTGTCCCCCGGCAATAGCAGGAATAATGGAAACCTCATCTCCATCTTTTAACGCCGTCTCATCCCCTTGTAGAAATCGGACATCCTCCTCGTTGACATAGACATTAATAAAACGTCGAATACGACCCGCTTCATCACATATTCGATCTTTAATCCCAGGAAACTTTTTTTCTAGATCTTCAACCAAGCTTTTCACATTAGAGCCCGATGCTTCTACCAACTCTTTTCCCTGAGTCAGTTTTTGCAGCGGCTGAGGGATTCTAACCTTTATGGTCATAAACCTTTCCTCCTTTTTTTCTTCTAATCCGCAACATTTCTGCTTACCATTTCGTTGATTTTTCCCGGATTAAACCCTACCACCCTTTCAATTTCCTTACCATTTTTAAACAGGATCAGGGTAGGGATGCTCATAATACCATATTGGTTTGGCAAGTCAGGATTTTCGTCGGTATTTACTTTTACCACTTTCAACCTCCCCTCATGATCTTTTGCCAACTTCTCTACCAGTGGTGCCACGGCATTACACGGTCCACACCAGGGAGCCCAAAAATCAACCAAGACCGGCAACTCAGCCTCTAAAACTTCCTGTCTAAATTTTTCACTATTAACACTTATCATAATCTCACCTCATCTTCAAAAGATTTTAGCGAGGGTCTGACCTTCACTGGTTTGCCGATATGGCCTTGCACTGCTTCCTGGGTTTTTAACCCATTTCCTGTAATAGAAATTACAATCGATTCATTTTTGGGAATTACTCCCTGTTCAATCAGCTTTTTAGTGACCGCAACCGTAACCCCTCCCGCCGTTTCCGTGAAAATCCCTTCTGTCGAGGCAAGAAGCTTTATCCCCTCTACGATTTCTTCATCGCTAACTGCTTCTCCCCACCCTCCTGTCTCTCTTACTGCTTCTACCGCATAGTAGCCGTCTGCCGGATTTCCAATGGCCAATGATTTAGCAATAGTCTTGGGTTTGACTGGCTTAATGATTTCCGACTTTTCTTTAATGGCCGTTACAATCGGAGAACAACCTTCTGCCTGAGCAGCGTAAACCTTGGTCTTAGGTTTAGGAATTAATCCTAGTTTATAAAACTCTTTAAATGCTTTCCATATTTTGGTGATAAGCGACCCGCCCGCGCAGGGAACAACGATATGGTCTGGCGTTTTCCAGCCAAGTTGTTCCGCAATCTCAAAGCCGTAGGTTTTGGAACCCTCCGCGTAATAAGGTCGAATGTTAACATTGACAAAAGCCCACTTGTACTTTGCTGCGATTTCCGAACACAAACGATTGACTTCATCGTAATTACCTTCCACCGCGATTAAATTCGGAGCGTAAATCAAAGTACCAACAACTTTACCCATTTCAAGATCTGCCGGAATAAAAATATAACTTTTTAAGCCCGCCACCGCCGCGTGCGCGGCTACGGCATTCGCTAAATTTCCAGTTGAGGCACAACCAACTATCTTAAAACCAAACTCCTTAGCCCGGGACAAAGCTACCGCCACCACACGATCTTTAAAAGAAAGGGTGGGATGACAAACTGAATCATCTTTTATATACAACTCTTTGACTTCTAAAGCTTTAGCTAGGTTATGAGCTCTGATCAAGGGAGTAAAGCCAGAATTAAGCCCATCGGTGGGTTCTCCTTCAATCGGTAATAGCTCACGATAGCGCCAAAGATTTTTAGGTCGCTTAGAAATGACTTCGCGTGCAAGCTTCCCCTTGATTTTCTCATAATCATAAACGACCTCTAGGGATCCGAAGCAATATTCACAAACAAATAACGCTTCTTTAGGGTATTCCCGTCCGCACTCGCGGCATTTTAAACCTTTAATGTATGACATAAATCACCCCTCAAAAAATTGTTCCATGCTAAAGTAACGTTCTCCCGTGTCTGGGAAAAGAGTAACTACCAGCTTACCCTTCCCAAGGGATTTTGCTATTTTCAAGGCCGCAAAAGCTGCCGCCCCAGAAGAAATTCCTACAAACAATCCTTCCTCTTTGGCTAGCCTTTTAGCCATGGCAAAAGCTTCATCATCGGTAACTCTAACAATCTCATCAATGATTTCCCGATTTAAAACCTTAGGCACAAAGCCCGCTCCAATGCCTTGTATTTTATGAGGTCCGGGTTGTCCCCCAGAAAGCACCGGTGAGGCCGCAGGTTCAACCGCCACAATCTTTACCTTCGGATTTTTACTTTTTAAAACCTCCCCTACTCCCGTAATGGTTCCTCCCGTCCCAACCCCTGCCACAAAAGCATCAACCTTAGCTCCGAAAGCATCAAGGATTTCAACCGCGGTGGTTTGCCGGTGAGCTTCGGGATTGGCCGGATTATTAAACTGCTGGGGCATAAAGGCATTGCGCCTTTTTACAATTTCTTCTGCTTTTTTAATTGCTCCTTGCATCCCTTCGATTCCTGGAGTCAAAATTACTTCCGCCCCAAAAGATTTGAGAATAAATATTCTTTCAAGACTCATGGTTTCGGGCATGGTTAAAACCACCTTATACCCTTTTGCGGCTCCGATCATAGCCAGACCAATTCCCGTGTTTCCTGAGGTTGGCTCAACAATGGTTCCGCCTGGCTTGAGCAACCCCTTCCTTTCGGCATCTTCAATCATAGAAAGGCAAATACGATCTTTAACCGAGCCTCCGGGATTAAACATCTCCAGCTTCGCATAGACCTCTGCCATTCCCTCTTCAATAATTCGATTCAACTTTACGATAGGTGTATTTCCAATTAGCTCCGAAACATTTGATTTGATCATTGGGATTTGGTCATTGGGATTTCCGCCGAAGGCGGCCCCTCCTCCCATATAATATACGAACTCCAATCTATCACCTTCCTTTAAAACCGTTGAAGCGTAAGCTTCTCGTTCAATTATAACATCATTGAGCTCAACTGTGACCACTTCTCGTCGGATATTTTTCAGCTTCAGTAATTCTTCAATGGAAACGTCTTCGGGAAGTGTTTCTTTTTTACCGTTAATTTGAACATTAATAGACATAAAATCCCTCCCAAAATCTTTCTTAAACCTTCTTTTTGACTACCACTAAGTAATAATTTTCAATTTTTTCTATTTTAACTATTTCCTGCCCATCGCTTTCTAAACTTTTAGGAACGTTAGCAATCGGCTCCCCTTCGTCAAGATAAAGATTGAGCACTTCACCTTCTGCCATTCCTTCCAGTTTAATTTTAGCTTTAACATAATTTATCGGGCAAGGAGTTCCGCGCAAATCATAGGTTTGTCCTTCAACCGCTTCTTTTTCTCTAATTTTTCCCGCAAAGCGAATTTGAAAATTAAAACTACTATCCATGAGGGAATAAATATTTTTAACTTCTTCATAAAATTTCTGAGCATACTCAAAAACCTGATCCTTAGCTATGCACCCCGCAAGCACATCTTCGTAAACCCTTCCCAAACTTTGATAATCAGGATGAGCGATCCCTTCTCTTACAAATTTCTCTACAAAAGAAGAAATTACTTCCTTCTCATCTTTAGGGTCAATCCCTTTAACTACCAGAAGAGCTCGTGCCGCATAAACTAAAGCCTCTTTAATTTCACCTAAATCCAAGCCTTTATCCAAGGCCTTTGCCAAGGACTGCTTAGCCGAGTTTAGATCTGACTCAATCATATCAATAACTCCGGCGCCACACTCTCCTTGCCCTATTCCCTGAAGCGAAAAATCTTCTTCCCTGCCCCAGTCTACATAATAACTGCGGTCCTCCTCATAACTTGGCACATAAGCGAACTTTTTTATCAATTCTCTCATTGGGATTTTCATCTCGCTTTTAAAATACTCTTGCACTAAATCGGGAACTGCCCGGGCTGGAATCATACCAAGTTCTTCCGCCAGCCTAGTATTTTCTGCCGCAACCTTTCCTCCCTCATATACCCGATAAAAAGGAACGGTGTGTCCATGGACTTTTTTAGCTAGCCCGGCAAAGGAAATAGTCCCTATAGGATGCTGCCCGCAAGCATTAGGACAACCATTAATATTTATTTTAACCTCGGAGTATTTCTCTAAGTCCATGTTAATTTTCTTTAACCGATCCACAACTACTGGCGCAAGAGCAATGGCGTTGCAAATACCAAGGTTACAAGTTGTCGCCGCTTTACAGCTAACGACATCAAGGACCGTTTCAGGATAAAGAAAATCAGATAAGATCCCTTTTAACCTTTCATACAGCCAGCTAATCTTATTATAGGGAACATTAGTAATAACTATATTCTGCCTGGGGGTTGTTCGAAAAATTATTTCGGGCAAAGATTCTTCTAATTTGGCTAATTCTACCAGGGCATAAGAAGTAATTTCTCCAAAGGGGATGCGAAGTTTCGCGAAGAAATAGCCCTTCTGTTTCTGCTGCCCCACAGAATATTTCAAGAAAGCTTGAAAGTTAGGATCTTCGTTTTTCTCTATCTCTAACGGCCCTTCAATCTTAGGCAAAAGCGGAAGTGCGTTTTCCGTTCTTAATCCTAGGTATTCATCTTCCTTAACTTTTTTTAATTCTTGCTGATAAAGGTCTTTAAATTTTTCCCATCCTAGATCTTCGATCAAAAAACGCAAACGATTGTGGTGTCGATTTTTTCTATTTCCATATTTATTAAAGACATTAATTGCTGCCTTAACTATGTAACCTACTTCCTGAGGTTCTATTTTTTCATGAAGAATTTTCCCAACCGAACTTTTTGCTCCCATCCCTCCCCCTACCAACACCTTAAACCCGGTTTTTTCTGCCACAAATCCAAGGTCGTTTACCGCCGCAAAAGCGCAATCGAGGCCGCAACCAGAAAAAGCAATTTTAAATTTTCGAGGTAAATTATAAGCATCCTCAAGAGTCAATAAGTATTCGGTTATCCCCCAAGCCATTTTATATACTTCTAGTTCTTCATAAGGACATACTCCAGAAAGATAGCAACAAGTTATCCCCCTTATGGTATTGCCGCCGCATCCGCGAGGAGTAAGATCAAAATTTTGCAAGTATTCTAAAATTTTTACTGGATTGTCCCAAGGAACATTATGAATTTGAATATCACAGCGAGTGGTGATATGTAACTTGCCATCGGCAAATCTTTGGGCTGCTTCTCCTATAGCTCGAAGTTGCGGAGGAGTTAAAATTCCTGCTGGAATTCTCAGACGGGTCATCAAGAACTTCCCTCCCCGCTGAGAATAATTTCCCCAAGGGACTCTAATTCCCTTAAAGAATGCGTCTTTCAACTCTCCGGCTAAAAACTTTTCAAAGCTTTCTTTGTATCTTTTTGCCTCATGCTTAACTTTCTCTGGCAACTTAAACATTTGAGCTCCTCACAGCCCTAATGGTTTCTTCAATATCTTCAAAACTATGGGCCGCCGAAACAAAATTCGCTTCTCTTGCAGAAGGGGCAAAGTAAATGCCACTATTAATCATCTTCCAAAAGAAGGAAGGATAGTCATCTATTTGAAAGCCAAACATCGAGCCCACTCTGCTAATTTTTAACCTATCTCCAAGGCAGGTCATTCCTTCGCATAAGATTTTAGTCTTTTCCTCTAATTTGGCATAAATTTTCTTGTTTTTTAAAGCTTTTAAAGTTTCTAACCCCGCAGTCACACTTGCTGGATTGCCAGAAAAGGTTCCGGCTTGATATACAGGCCCTTCTGGAGCTAAAAGCTTCATAATCTCTTCTTTCCCCCCAAAGGCCCCAATAGGAAAACCCCCTCCTATTATCTTCCCTAAGCAAGTAAGGTCAGCTTTTACTCCATAAAGTTCTTGAGCACCCCCAAAAGACACCCTAAAGCCAGTGATTACTTCGTCAAATATCAAAAGGATATCATTTTTATCACAAATTTTTCTTAAACCCCTTAGGAAATCTTCACCTGGGGGAATCACTCCCGAATTCCCGGCAACTGGTTCAACGATAATAGCGGCCACTTCCTTAGAAATTAACTTTTTTACTGATTCTAAATCATTAAAACGAGCTTCCAAATATGACTGTTCAGACCACCCGTGATAACACTCTTTAAATTTAATAATTAGCTTTCTTTTGGTAAAGGCCTTGGCTAACTTAAGTGCCCCCATAACCGCCTCGGTACCGGAGTTAACTAGTCTAACCTTTTCTATAGAAGGAAAAGCAGAACAAATTTCCTTTGCTAATTCTACTTCCTTGATGTTTGTTGTACCAAAGCTGCTTCCAGAATCTATAGCTCTTTTAACCGCAGAAACTATTTTAGGATGAGCATGCCCTAAGATCAAAGCTCCATAACTTCCCACATAGTCAAGATATTCCTTGCCGTCAATACTTTTAATGCTTGAGCCTCTGCCCTCAGCAGCTAAAAGAGGATTTCCCCCCACCGCACCAAAAGCACGCAAGGGGCTATTCACCCCTCCCACTAAATAGTTCTTTGCTTTTTTAAATAAGCTTTGTGATTTCTTTAGCATGATAAGTAATAATTAAATCCGCGCCTGCCCTCTTTATCGCGGTTAAGACCTCAAGCAGTTGCTCTTTCTTTCCATGAAATAAACTATATTCGCCGCTTACATTATAAGCTGCCAAAGGAACCTTGAATTTTTGCTTTGCTTGCCAAAGGATGTCTAAATAAGCCAAAGCCGGCTTAACCATCACGATGTCTGCTCCTTCTTCTATGTCTTGTTCTATTTCTTTCAAGGCCTGGGCAGAATAACGGTAGTCCAGCTGATAACTACTCCGATCTCCAAAAGCAGGAGCACTTCCCACGGCTTCTCGAAAAGGACCATAGAAATTAGAAGCAAATTTAGCGGAATATCCCATAATCTTCACCTTTTCAAATCCGTTTTTATCCAATGCTTCCCTGATTGCCTTTACTTGTCTTTTCATCATAGCCGAAGGAGCAACCACATCTGCTCCAGCCTCAGCCTGGGAAACTGCAATCCTGGCTAGCGCATCTAAGGTAGCTTTTAAATCAATGTCTACCCTTTGCTCCGATTTTAAAACGGCGCAGTGACCATGGGAAGTATAAGCACATAAGCAAACGTCCGTCATTACGGTCAGATCCTTAAAATTCTCCTTAAGAGCTCTTACCGCTTTCTGGACCACCCCATCTTTTTGGTAGGCCTCTGACCCATAAAAATCTTTTTTCTTCGGAATGCCAAAAAGCAAAACCGATTTTATTCCGAGGTTTTTTGCTTCTTTTACTTCCTTTATCAGATTGTCAACCGAAAACCTGAAAATGCCGGGCATAGATTTAATTTCTTCCTGCCTGCCTTTGCCCTCTACCACAAAATAAGGCATAATTAATTCTCTAACTGAAAGCTTCCTCATAGCATTCCCTGTTTTTTAAGTTCTTGTTTTGTTACTTTCCCAATCCATCTCACCTTGATTTTCTTAGGAACTTTCCCATATCTTTTCTTAAAGTTCCTCACCGTGGACGGGCTAGTAAAATAAATTTCATCAAAAAAGTCAAAATCTAAATCTGGGAGATTTTTAGGCATAACATTTTGGTAAACAACTGCTGCCGTTACTTTCGCCCCAAGCTTTTCTAGTCCCTTGGCTAATCCCTTGTCTGCAAGGTCCGACCGGGGCAAAAAGACCTTTTTTCCTTTTATACCTATCTTCTTAAATTCTTTTATCAGTCCCGCAGAAGACTCTTCCTTTGGGATTAGATCTGCCCTCAAGCCATAGGTTAATAATTTTTCCCCGGTTGAGTTTCCAACGGCGGCAATTTTTACTCCCATCAAAGCTCTTACATCCTTTCCCGCAGCTATTAATCTTTCAAAAAAATATTCTACCCCAAATCGGCTGGAAAATACGATCCAATCGAATTTTTTAAGTTCCGGCAAGTGTTGGTCAAATTCCTTATAATCTTCTAGTGGCTTTATCTCTATTAATGGTAGATGAAAATAAGTTTTTCCTTTCTCAAAGAAATGTTCAGAAGATAAACCAGTAAAAAGAATCCGTTTGCTTTTCTTTAACCAGTTAAAATGTTTTTCTAGTTTTGCTACCTCCCCAATTATAACTACTGCCGGCGCAGAAAGCTTCGCCTGTTTTACTTTTTGGGCAATAGATTTCAGCTCTCCTCTTACTACCTTTTGATTTAAGCTCCCAGCTTGAGAAATGATTAAAGCCGGCGTCTTTTCTGATTTACCACGGCGGATTAATTCAAAGGTTATTTGGGGTAAGTTTTCAACCGCCATATACAAAACAATGGTTCCTTTAGAAGCAATTTCATTCCAATCCAGCAAGCTTTTGGTTTTATTAGGATCTTCGTGACCCGTTGCCAGAACCACGCTTGAGGCAAATCTTCGATCCGTTAAGGGAATCCCAACATAAGCAGCTGCCGCACTAGCCGCCGTTACTCCTGGAACAACCTCAAATTCAATCTTCTTATTAGTTAAAGCTTCCAATTCTTGAGAAAGCCGTCCAAAAATAGAAGGATCCCCATTTTTCAAGCGAACCACTTTCTTTCCCTGCAAAACCTTTTTGATCATCAATTGATTTATTTTTTCTTGAGCGGAAGTAAAGCTGTTAGCGTATCTTTTCTTACCTAACTCATCGGCGCATATTTTCTCTGCCTGGGGGTTAGCAAGCTTCAATAGACCATCTCCAACCAGGTAATCATAAATAATTACCTCAGCTTCTTTTAAAATATTAAGACCTCTTACGGTTATCAGATCTGTCCTGCCTGGGCCAGCTCCTACGATATAAATTTTTCCTTTAACCATAGTTCAAGCTCCTGATCTTCTTTTCGAATTTCAAGGGCTAAAGCCCCTTGCCCTTTGGCGGTTTCGAAAGGAAGACGTTCTGTGATTCTCTCTGCGAGTCCCAGCCGAATTAACCCGGCTGCCGCTACCACAATCGCATCATACTCGCCCCGATCAAGCTTTTCCAAACGTTCATCTAAATTTCCCCTAAGGTCAGCGACTTCCAAATCTGGTCTCACTTGTAACAGCTGTTTTTTTCTTCGCCCACTGCTGGTTCCCACCCTGGCTCCTTGAGGAAGTTCTCCTAATTTGAAATTCCCTCTAGAAACCAAAATATCAGAGGGATCAATTGAGCGAGTAATAACCGCAATAGCTAGTCCCTCAGGAATAGTTTCCGGCAAATCTTTAGCAGAATGCACCGCCAAGTCAATTTCATGCCCTAACAATGCTTGCTCGATTTTATCGGTAAAAAAATCCGTTCCTTCCACTTTTTCAATCGGAGTCACCTTATCCAGGTCTCCTGAAGTATTATAAATTTTAATGGCTATCTCCTTTACTCCCAGCTTCTCAACCACTTCTCTTACCTGAGCCAAGGCTAAACGGCTGCCGCGGGTACCAATGCAAAGCTTTCGCAAAACCTTTTCACCTCTTCTTCTATAATTTTTTCTGCAAAGACTGCTTCTAGTTTTCTCTTCAATAAGTTCAAATTTATTTCTTCTTGAAGGTCATCAATATTAAAGAGTAAGATTCCCGGAAGACGCGAAACCTCAGGATCAACATCTCGCGGAACCGCCAGATCAAAAATAATTAATGGTTTTTCTCGAAGACCTATTTGTTGTTTTCTTAATACCAAATGCGGAGCGGCGGTAGAGCTGATTACTAAATCCGCATCTTTTAATTCTTCAGCTAATTGATCAAAATGTACGGCATTTCCTCCAATTTTTTGAGCAAGTTCTAAAGCCTTGGTATAAGTGCGATTGGCAACATAAATGAAATTAAAATTAAACTTCCATAAGATTTTGGCTACGGTTTCACTTACCTTTCCCACCCCAATTAAGATAACTTTTCGATTATAAACCCCACCCAGCAATTTAACAACCTTTGCCACGGCTACACTGGCTACGGAGACATTTCCTTGAGAAATTGCGGTTTCTTTCCTTACTCTTTTTCCCACTTCCACTGCTCTTCCAAAAATTTGATCTAGCAGCCAATATTTTCCTTGCGATTCCAAGTAAGTTTTTCTCACTTGACCTAGAATTTCGGTTTCTCCTAAAATTTGCGAATCAAGCCCCGAAGCTACTCGAAAAAGATGCTTTATTACTTCTTCTCCTTCGAAATAATAAAAGTTTTGAAATTTAAATTCTGGTCTTGGAATTTCGAGTCGGGTATTTTGAAGATATACTTCCACCCGGTTGCAGGTTGCTAAAAGTATTCCAGGAAGCTCCCGAAAAAATTTTAGGGCCTCTTCCCTTTCTTCTACCGAAGAAGTTTTATGATTTAGCCCAACCAGGGCTATGAAATTTTCTCCAAATTTAAAACTCATTTTTTATCACTACCTTTAACTTCCGCTTTCCATCTCTTTAATTAAATTTTCTACCTTTTTCTGAATAATATCCCTTACTTCTCTAAACTTTTCAATTGGTTTTCCTTTAGGATCTTCTATTTCCCAATTTTCTACTTGTTTTAAATTAACTGCAGGACAAACTGCCTGGGGATCTGCACCACATCCCATAACAATCACTCTATTTACAGCTTTAATCAACTCCTCAGTTAACATTTTAGGTTTTTGACCACTAATATCTATTCCAACCTCTTTCATAACCTGAACCGCCATAGGATTAACTTCTTTAGCAACTCTGGTCCCCGCACTTAAACTTCTTGCTATCCCCTTTGCCAAGTTATTGAAAAACCCTTCTGCCATCTGAGAGCGGCAGGCGTTTTCTATACAGACAAAAAGTACATTTTTCATTTTTTAAAAAATAAATAAATTCGCTAAAGTTATTAATCCAAAAACTATGAAAACCCCTGCTCCGATCCACTTAACTAAATTTTCAGGAACATATCTTCTAATCCATCCTCCCGCCAAAGCACCTAAACTATTAACCCCCGCCATCCCCAAAGTCGCTCCTAACCATACTTGAAAAGGGCTCCCGTACTTAGCCGAAAGAGCAAAAGTCGCTAGCTGTGTTTTGTCCCCTACCTCAGCTAAAAGAAAACTAGCAAATACTATCCAAAAAGGATTTTGATCTCCTTTTATCTTCTTTTCTTCTTCTTTTTCTTCTTTCAAAATCCAGAAACCAAATAATATAAAAAGTAAGCCAACAAAAAGCTGTACATAAAAAGTGGGCACATAATAATTAATTACTCCTCCAAAGAGAACCGCAACCGCCATAAGCAGTGCGGTCGCTGCGAAAACTGCAGTCACAACCTTCCAAATTGAATATCTAGTGGCAAACCCCAAGGTTAAAAGCTGGGTTTTATCTCCCAACTCCGCCACCCCAATTACAAAAAACGTAATGATTAAAGGCCCAATATTCATTTATTACCCTCGTAGGGCAACCCTTCTAGGGTTGCGTCTTCTTCTCGCAATGCTAAAAGCATTGCCCTACTTTTACCTCTTCTTCTAAAATCTTCCCTTCCACAATTCTAAAGGCCCGAACCACTGGATTATTAATATCCTTAAGAGAAACTATAACATAAACCGCTTCCGGATAAAACGCCAGCTCAATGTCCCGCGCGGAAGGATAGGCTTCTGATCCCGTATGGGAATGATATATTCCTACCATTTCAAGCCCACAGTTTCTAATCTCCTTCATTATTCTAAGTTGTTCTTTGGGATCCATGAAATAACAAGTTTCCGGGCTATCGGAAGTATTAGTCATTTTGTAAACCTTTTCCACCTTTCCTTCTTTACCTGCCAGAATCCCACAAGCCTCATGAGGAAGGGAATTTCTAACATGTTCTAAAATTTCTTTTTTTTGTTGTGCGTTGATCGCCAGCATTTTATTTAATGTAGGGACAACCTTTATGGTTGTCCGTTTTTCGGACAGGGACAAGCCCTGGTATGAACCATTTCGGTTCATACCCTGTTCTTACATTTTACATCCTTCCAAGAAAAATTTTCCCCAACACATAGGCCAAGGCAAAGGCTAGAACTGGCGTAATCAGCCAGGCCCAAAATATTCTACGTGAAGCTTCCTGTTTAATAACGTGGTTTTCATGTTTTACTGTTCCTATCGCCATAATGCTTAAGGCCGAAAGCTGAACCAGTGATTGGGGAATTCCCAAAAGCGAAGCAAAGATCAGCAAACTAGCAGTCACTATGCTTACCAACGAAGCAGAAATCAGGCCCAGAGGGACAATTTCTTTTCCCACCGTGGTCATGATACGTTTTCCAAAGACCAGCCCCCCCAAGCCAAAGAGAGGGCCAACCAGTGCCAACCCTAAGAGCGGAGAAATAATCCCTGCCCCCGCCAGTGGTCCAACTGCATTTGCCACATTGTTGGTTCCTGCGGCAAAAGCAATATAAAAACTGCTGAAAAATGCCATCTGTCTCACTTTCTTTTCGTTAGAAAAAAGAGCTTGGTATAAATACAAATTCTCCTGCCGGGGAGGATAAATGATCTTGTAGAGAAAATAAGTTAACCCAAAGGAAAAGGCCGGTAGAATAATCCAGAAAGGAATAATTTTCAAATAAACCCAGTAATTTAGATGATTAAGCGCCAATCCTACCCCGCTGATGGCAAAAACCGTGGTCCAGCTGGTGGACTCCGGAACTCGCAGAAGATTGGCAATGAAAAGACCGATCATGGAAGAAAGTAAAATGATCAAAACCACTTCCAAACTCATGTAATTTGAAGGGATCACCCCCCCTCCCAAGGTTTTAACCACATTGTGCCCAAGGAGAATTCCTCCCCAAAAGACAAAGAGAGTAAACCAAAATACAGCTTTTCGATGATTAATCAGCTTCGCTCCGTAAAGTGCGGCAAAAGCCGGAGCGATATTGCTTCCTCCCATATTCATGGCAAAAAATAGAACGGTAATTAATAATAAAATAACTTTTAAGGTCTCCATTTGATGTCCTCTGGTTACTGGTTACTGGTTTCTGGTTTCTTCAATTGATATTCCTCAATTAAAATCTTTGCTACCTCAGGCCTAGTAAATTCCTCTGGGGGAAGCTCACCTACCGCCAGAAGCTCTCTTACCTGCGTTCCCGATAAATCAAGGTGCTGGTCATCAGGATGAGGGCAAGTTTTCTTCGTAGCATAACCTCCACAGTGTCGACAGTAAAAAGAATTTTCAAATTTTAATATTTCTATCCCTATCTCACCCGGAGCAAATTGATCAAAAATTTTCTGGGCATCATAGGTTCCATAATATTTGCCCACCCCGGCATGATCTCTTCCCACAATAAAATGAGTGCAGCCGTAGTTTTTACGAATTAAAGCATGGAAAACGGCTTCGCGCGGGCCAGCGTATCTCATCGCTGCCGGATTAACTGCTAAAACTACCCTCTCTTTAGGAAAATACTTTTCTACCAGTATCTCATAACACTTCATTCTGGTTCTAGCAGACACATCCCCTGGTTTAGTTTCTCCCACTAAAGGATGTAAGAAAAGTCCGTCGCTTATTTCTAAGGCACACTTGATAATGTACTCATGAGCTCGATGAATGGGGTTTCGAGTTTGAAAGCCCACAATTTTCTTCCAGCCCTTTTCCTTAAAGACCCGCTTTGATTCGATGGGGTCGAGACGATATTCGATTAGTTCATCTCCATAAGGACGCTTAAGGACCTTCACTTTTCCTCCTAAAAGTACTTCCCCTTGTTGATAAAGAGCTTTGACTCCTGGATGTTTGTCCTCTTTGGTGCGATAAACTAATTCCGCCTCAAGTTCTTTATCGTACAAATATTTTTCCTCCAGCTGTAAAATCGCCACCGTAATGTAGGAACGACCCTCGTGGTCGTCCGAATCACGGACAGGGATAAACCCTGTCCCTACATTTAATTCTATTTCATCTCCAATATCAAACTTATCTGCTTCTTCCTCAGTTGCCGAAAGAGTAATCGGAATTGACCAAGGTTGACCATCAGCCAACCGCATATTTTTTATCACGCTAAGGTAATCTTTTTGGCAAAGGAACCCCTCAAGCGGCTCATAGGCCCCAATCGCTAACATCTCCAGATCTGAGATCTCTCTTCTATTTAAAATCTTATTCTTCATATTACTGCTTACTCCTTACTGCTTACTGCCTACTATTTGTGCAGTCCACACTCCTTCTTTTCCGGCTCCTCCCACCACCACCTTCCAGCACGAAGGTCTTCTCCCGGTTTTACCGCCCTAGTACAAGGAGCACAACCAATACTTGGATAACCTTGATCATGTAACTTATTGTAGGGAACGTCATTTCCTTTAATATAGTCCCAAACCTGCTTTTCCGTCCAGTCAGCAATGGGATTTATTTTGATTAAATCGTTTCCCTTATCGTATTCAATTTTTTTAATCGTGGTTCGGGTTACCGCTTGTTCCCGTCGAAGTCCTGTAATCCAAGCTTCAAGACCCGTCAAAGCTCGATGAAGAGGTTCTACTTTTCTAATTTTGCAGCAAAGTCGGCGCAGCTCAACGCTTTGGTAAAACAAATTGGGACCGTGTTCCTTAATCATTTTTTCAACCGCGGCGGCTTCTGGAAAATAAGGTTCAACTTTTATATGATATTTTTTCTCAATCTCGTCCCAAACCTTGTAAGTTTCTTCTGGTAAACGACCAGTATCCAAAGTAAAGATTTTTGCTTTGGGATTTATTTTTACGATTAAGTCAATCAAAACCACATCTTCTGCCCCAAAACTTGAAGCAAAGGCTACCTGTTCCCCAAATTTGCCTAAAGCCCACTTTAAAACCTCCTGTGCTGATTTTCCTTCAAATTCCTTTCCTAAATCTTCTATTTCCAATTCACTTAGTTTTGCCATTTTGTTCCCTCCTTCGCCTTAATAAGCATTCTATTATTTTTTCGAAAAAAATTAAACTCTTATTTCATTTATTCTTTATTAAGTCGATTGCAATAGTCAAGTTTAACAGAAACAAATAAATTGTCAAGTTCTTTGGAATTTATCTTGACTAGTTAGGTAGAGATTTTCTTTATGTATACCCGGTATTCGCCCTCTTTTTCTTCGATGCCAAGAAATTCTTGCCCGGTTGCTTTACACCATGCCGGCATATCCGCCTTGATTCCCTCATCCGTAGATAGTACTTCCAAAACCTGTCCTACTTTAAGCTCCTTCATTTTTTCTTGCGTTTTGATGATCGGCATGGGACACAAGAGGCCAAAGCAGTCAAGGGTAACATCTGCTTTCATAGAAAATAACTTATCCTCCCTTCTCTTGCTAATTGCAAAAAGGTTGCCGCTCCGGCAAAGTAATCAATTCCCTCAATAAAATCATCCTTTTGGAAACCCATAAAATTAAAGGTTGTGGTACAGGCGATCAATTTTACTCCTAGACTTTTCGCCAACTTAATAAATTCTTCGATACTTGGCACCTTTGCCTGCTTCATCATAATTTTCATCATGGCTGGCCCTATCCCTAACATATTAAATTTTGAAAGCGGCAGGCGATCGGCACCTCCTTTGTTCATAAAATTCATCATTTTCTGAAGAAGATTCTTGCCGCTGGTCAGTTTTTTCTTGCGCAAGACATTTAATCCCCAAAAAGTAAAAAACATATTCACCTCCATGTTCATGGAAGCAGCAGTAGTGGCCAAAATAAAAGCTGCTAACACTTTATCCAGATCACCGGAAAATACTACAATATTAAATTTTTCCTTTTCCATATTTAACCTCCAAAATGTAGGGACAACCCTTGTGGTTGTCCGCTTTGTTTGTTATTTGCGGACAGGGACAAGCCCTGTTCCTACATTTTTGTTTTCCCCAAAGGTGACATTTCCCGCAACCGTTTCACTATCGGCGGAAGTTTTTCCAAAAGATAATCGACATCTTCTTCATTATTATCTTTCCCCAAAGAAAAAACCAACGAACCATGCACCTCTTCAGGACTTACTCCAATCGCCAGCAAAACATGAGAAGCTTTTAATGCTTTTGAAACACAGGCCGATCCGGTAGAAACTGCGATTCCTTCCAGGTTAAGGAGCATAGACATTGATTCCCCTTCTACATATTTAGCGCAGCCGCTAACATGCCCGGGTAAGCGTTGGGTAGGGTGACCAATAATAAAAAAATCTTCTATTTTCTCCTGCAACCCCCTTAATAACTTATCCCGCAATTGAATAAGTTTATTATTTCTTTCTTCCATTTCTTGAATGGCCAGCTCTGCGGCTTGGCCCATTCCTACAATGCCCGCAATATTATGGGTCCCTGCTCGTTTTCCTTCTTCTTGGGTCCCACCCAAAATCAAAGGTAAGATCCGCGTTCCTTTCCTTAAATAAAGCGCAGCAATTCCTGTTGGGCCATAAAATTGATTGGCGGCCATAGTTAAGGCATCAACCCCCAACTCGTTTACCTTTACGGGTATGGTACCAACGGTTTGAACCGCGTCTATGTGGATTATAATTTGCTGCCCAATTTCTTTTGCTCTTCTTTTGACTGCTTCCGTTACCGTTTTAATAGGCTCAATCGTTCCGATTTCATTGCTGGCATGAGTCAGCGTAACCAGAATCGTTTCAGAAGTTATTGCCTCATAAACTTTCTCTGGATCAATAAAACCAAAATTATCAACTGGTAGGTAAGTGACTTTAAAGCCCTCCTTCTCCAATTCCTTAAGAGGATAATGTATAGAAAAGTGCTCAATGGCAGAAGTAATAATATGCTTTCCTTTTTTCTCGTTGGCTTTAGCTATCCCTTTGAGGGCAAAATTATTTGATTCTGATCCGCAGGAGGTAAAAATTATTTCAGCAGGATCAGCCCCAATAAGTTTTGCTACGGAATTACGTGCCGCTTCGATAGCCGAAGCCGTCCTCTGTCCAAAATCGTGTAGATTTAAAGGATTACCAAAGGAGTTATTTAAATGAGGAAGCATGGCTTCCACTACTCGCTTATCAATAGGAGTATTAGCCATGTGATCGAAATAAAGAAACATAGCTAGTTATTATTCTACCACTTATTTAACAAATTTCTATGCCAAACTTGTAACTGTTTAGTTTCTAGAAGGAACCTGCCCCGACCAAAGGTCAGGGGCGGTTCCTTAATGGCTGCAAAGAGAATTAATTCTCTTTGCAGTTTGGGGAACCGAGAATTTTATTCTCAGTTTCCCCATAAATAGGCAGCGACTATTGAAAACTAAACCATTACTTCTTAGTTTTGTTTAGAAAGCTTTTCTACTAAAATCCAATAAGGATCAACTTTAGGATGCTCAAGGATTTTTTCCTTTCCACCCGAAACAATCTTTAAACCCTTGCTTTTAGGAACCACCTCCCCTACCACCGCGCTTAAGATCTTATGTTTACTAAAGGCATCAACCAACTTTCCTGCTTCATTTTTATCAACGATAATAATTAAAGTTCCCTCGCTAATAGCGCAAAAAGGATCAAAATTAAAGATTTCTGCGGTCTTTTTAATTACGGGCTGAATAGGAATTAATTCTTCTTCCACTCTTAAACCGTAATCTCCTGCCCGCGCCATCTCGTAAAGTCCGCCCCAAATGCCGCACTCGGTGGCATCGTGCATCACATGCACCCCAGCAAATTCTCGGGCAATGGCACAATCGTCTAAGACGGACATTTGGTAGAAAATATCTTCTGCTTCTTTTTGAAACTCATGCCCTCCCGCTTCTACAAACCTTTGAGGAAAAGAAACGGCCAAAAGACCGGTAGTTTCGACCGCTGGCCCTTTGGTAATCACAATTTTATCTCCTACCTTAACCTTGTGAGGGCCACGAAGTTCTTTTTCACTTCCAAGGGCAATCGCCGTTGCTCCTCCCACCATAGGATAATTACAGCCCGCATAGCGAGCCGTATGCCCGGTAATTACACTAATGTCATACTTTTTAGCTTCTCTATCAACGGTCTTCCACATTTCTTCTAGCTGATTTTCGGTCATTTCGGGGGGAAGATTTAAATCGATGGTTAGATATTTAGGTTTTAGGCCCGAAACCGCAACATCGCAAAAAATAATATGAAATCCAAACCAGGCCGCCCGAGAAAAACCATAAGCCGGCACAATGAAAAAAGGATCGGTGGACATGGCTAGGTACTGTCTTCCAACTTTTATAACCCCATAATCTACGCCATGGCGGGGTCCAATGACAATCTTTTTGTCTTTCGCTCCAAGATAGGGGTAAATTACGCGATCAAAGAAGGCTGGGTGAATTTTACCAAGTTCTGGAAGCTTTTCCGAGTGACTTTTTTCCATTTTAATCCTCCCTTCGCAGGTATTACCCTGATCAGGTTCAGCGGGTCCCCCAATTAGCTTGAGGTTCTCAGCACCGAAAATTCAGGTGCTCCCCGGAAAACCTTTATTTTTATTTTCTTTCGTGCCTAGGGTATTCTTTCATCATCCTTTCCATCATTTTTTCCATCATCTGGCGCCCCTCTTTTTCTTCTAAATATCTTCCTGGCCCCATCATACCCCCTCGCATCCCCATAAATCTGCTACCGTAAGTCAAGCCAAATAAAAAAAGAATTACCGCCAGAATTGCTGTGCCGATGGCAATCACTAAACCGAAGGTCTTAACATAGCCAGTTTCCTTTTGAGCAAGAACCCAGATGATGTAAGAAAAACCCAAGGTTAAACCAAGCGCTAAAAGAGCATAGAGAAAAAGAATAAAACTAAAACCTGCTCCTACTCCTCCCATCATAACTTTTCACCTCCTTTTGCTAACGATAAGCAAAACGATTAAAATAAAGAATCGTATTCTTCAAATTGTAGCACTTAAAAAAGATCTAAGCAACCAACTTTGGGTTCCTCCTCAAAAAGTGCAACAGAAATAACGTGCTTTAGAAAAGATATGACCTTCTAAATTTTCTCGAATTAGCTAGTTGGCCGGTTGACCTGTTTACCTGTTGGCCGGTTGAGGACACACGATGCCAGGCGATACTTGACCGTTTTATCCTTATATTTTTCTCAATAACTTATTCTTATTCTTTATGTCTTATTCGATATTTATTATCGTCAACAATTACCAAAGCTTTAGTAAGCAGTTTTGGATCGACTTCCTGAAGAACTTTCAAAAGCACCAAATGGGTAGCATCCTCTTCAGCCTTGGATATTTTCAAAACTATTATGCCGTTATGAGTTTCTGGAGGATAAACTACAATGTTACTGAAGTCTAAATCCGCAGTTAAAAGAATAGACTTTGATTCACGAGCTTTTGCCAGAATTTCCCGATCCGAGGCCCCTGACAAACCCACATCTTTAACGGAAATAACATAATATCCTTTCGACTTCAAAAGGTCTATCGTTGACTTATAAATACATTCATCCGCCAAAAATTGCATCATTTCCTAGCGTTGAAAAGCTGAATATCTTCGCTTTTTACAATGGTATTGGCATAGCGAATGCAAGCCTGAATATCTTCTTTAGTAATGTTAGGAAAATAATCGTTAATAATTTGATCAAATCCCAAGCCATTTTCTAAAAGATCGAGTACTTGCCAAACCATGACCCTGGTTCCCGCAATACAGGGCTTTCCATGGCAAACGTTTGGATCAATCGTTATGCGTTCAAAAACCATCTTCAGCACCTCCTCTTTGAGAAGCTCCCTATTCATAACTTATTATACAACTTAATGATTGCCTCAGCAAGCAATCTGTTAGCCGGTTGACCTGTTTACCTGTTAGCCTGTAGCACTTAAAAAAGATCTAAGCAATTGAATCGCTAATTTCCGCAAATTACGCGAAATGATTAAATTCCCTAAGAGGCAGCATCCCTGCGCTCCATATCAGAATATCCGTCGAAAAACTTAAGAGCATTAGGAGATAATCCTATTTTTAATTCCATATTTCTCACATAATCTCTTCGTTCTTTTTTCAAGTTCCTTTTGATATTCTTTTGATGGTTGAAAAAAGATTCTAAATAGACTTTTATATTTGGGAACTAGCTCTGGGTAATACTTTTCTAAAAATTTATAATAAAGCATTTTGCAATCTGCTGGATTGTTGCCGAATAAAGTTAATGCTCCAACCAAAACAAAATCTGCTTCGTATTCTTTCGCTGTCTTTATCATTCCATCAAGTTGTTCTTCTGCATCTGATAAAAATGGCAATACAGGAATATAATCAACTCCAGCCAAAAATCCTTCCTCTTTGCATTTTTTCATTGTTTCCAATCTTTCTTTTGGTGTTGGTGCTCCTGGTTCAAGAATCTTTGCTAATTTATCATCAAGTGTCGAAATGGAAAAAGAAATGATCACCCCTCGTTTAAGCTTTGGTTTTAAATCATCGGGCAAGATGGCAATCTTATCAATTTCCTTCAATAAATCCAAATCTCTTAAAATTAGCTTTGATTTTGTTAAAACATGAACAGGAAATTTGTATTTCAAAATTATTTCAAGCAATCTCCTTGTTAATTTCAATTTTTCTTCAATAGGCAAATAGGCTTCTGTTGAAGAAGAAAGCAAAATAATTCCATATTCTCCTTTCTTTGCTCTTCTTTTGAGTTGTTTTTCCAAAAGCTCAGGAGCATTTACTTTTACCGATAAAGTTCTTGCCAGATTTTCTCCATACTTACTCCCCCTTATGTAGCAGTAGATACAATTGAAAGAACAGCCTGAATAAGGATTTACTGAATAATCGTCCAAAAACCAGTCATCTCGCTTTTTGTGTTTGTTCAAAATTGATTTTACCCAAATTTCATTTACCATATTAATCATCAATTAAGGTTTTCAATTTTTCTTGTTCTTTGTTAGATAACTTCTTCGTTCCTTCTTTTATAATCCATTTTGTGTTTTTGTCCTCAACTTTGGCCCATTTTTGTAAAAACTCAAGAACTGACTCTGGATCTTTCTTTGTAACTTCTCTCAAAGCCTAGCCAATTGCTTTTTTGACATCTTTATCTTCTTCTTTCATCACTTTATTCAAAATCTCAAGACTTATTTTTGATTCTGTTTTCTCTGCCCTTATGTAAGGAGGAATGGTTGCTACTGCCAGCCTCCTAATCCATTAGTTCTTTGATTTTATCCATTCATGCATCAAAGAGAATGTCTCTTTTTGATTCTGAACCGCTAAATTTACAATCACTTTTAAGCACAATTGATCGCAAATCTCCCAATCGGAGATGTCTTTGAGAACATTTAAAACAAATTGTTTCGAGTTTTCATAATCTTTCTTACTTATCTTTTCTAAAGCACTTATTACAATTACTCTCTCATCTCTTTTACCTTCTTTCCACAATTCCATTAATCTTTCAAACTTCCAGTAGGTGCCTACCTTTGGTAGGAGGGTGGTGGGTGGGTTGGAGTCCTTAATCAGTAATTTGCTCAATTCTTGTCCTATTAAATTAAGTAAAGGAAGTTTTGGTGAATTGAAGCTTACCAGTTTTCTCCTCTTCAAGTTCTTTTGAAATTAAAGATAGGGCTAATTTAATATCTCCCCTTTTCAATTCATCGTAAATCAGTTTTGCCGGTTCATTTTTATTCTTCATCATAACACCATCAAGATTTTGTTTTTATGTAATTTCTTTTTCCATCGGCGAAGGGACAGAATGTCATATAACGGCTGCGGACACACGAAGTGCGAGGCGTAGCCGAGCATTTGGGCGAAGCGAGGCAAGGGAGCGTAGCGACCGCAGAGTGCCCAAGCCCGCTCATATTATTTATCTCCTTCTTTCAATCTTTCTTGGATTGCCTTGCTTGTTAATTCCTTGATTGCATCCTTAGCAATCCATTTAGCACTTTTTGAACCTATCTTTTGAATCTGTCGTGCAAGTTCAATTGCTTTTTTGTTCAAGCTAAGATTTCGTTTCCCAATCTGCCTTAATGCCCAGTTCACAGCTTTTTTCACAAGGATTCTATCATCGGTAGATTCTCTTTTTATAATTGGAAGAAATTCCTCAAAT
>Ga0207433_10000428_pt1 | contig 97176 bp, 64 predicted proteins | sample YelNatPaOPGAMG01_FD_187559 | JGI IMG/M metagenome (GOLD analysis project Ga0207433, IMG submission 187559) | Hot spring thermophilic microbial communities from Obsidian Pool, Yellowstone National Park, USA - OP-RAMG-01 (SPAdes) (version 3) | ecosystem: Environmental > Aquatic > Thermal springs...
CCCCACAGGCCAGCTCAAGCACATCGCAACGCGCGATTGCCTCAACCGACTGCAGACGCAAGGGCTGCTTGGACTGCCCCCACACCGAGGCTCCCGCCGCAACACCATATCCCTCAGCACCATCCCCACCCACCTGCCCTGCCAACAGCCGTGGTGGGACTGCAGAGCTGAACCTGTGGGAGGCTCTGCAAGGGTCGGAGCTTTGGCCGCTGGGATGGTATCTGGCCGGAACAGCAGACCCGATCTGGGCCCGCATCGCCGGATCCTTGGATCAGGATCCCTAGCTTGGCAGGCCTGATTCACTGGGCCAACGGCATGATCTAGTGCAAGGCTGGCATGGGCGCTAGGTGGCCTGGGTGGGGGTTGGGCCTGGGGGCATTGAGATGAAATCCGGCCCATTCATTGCCCTGATGGGGTGGCTGGATGGGGCTGTGCGGGGTCATCGACTGGCGGTAGTGGTGGAGAGTGTTTGGTGAGGCAAGCTAGATGGATGCGGCGGACCGATGCTGGCCATGGCCGGATGGCACCGAATGCCTTTGCCGGCTGGTGGCTGCTGTCCTACGGCCCTTGCTCGCTCAGCTCTCTGGGGAGTGCTGAACAGACACGGTAGCCGGCGGCGTGAGCTGGCAGATTGATCCGGCGGAGCCTGGCGGGTCTGCTGCCTTACGGCGAGGGGTTACGGCATCCTCGTAGCGCCCCTGATCCGGCTACGAGCGAGCGATTGAGCCCAGCATCCAGCCCGATCCCAGGGCTCCTGGGTCTGTGATTGACACTGAGGGGAGTGTGGTCATCAGTGAGGGCATGTCGGTCAGCTTCGCAGACATCGAGGCAGCGGCACGACGCATCGCAGGGCATGTAGTTTTAACGCCGTGCCCGCAATCCATCCCGTTATCTGAGGCGACCGGGCTGAAGGTCTTCTGCAAGCTGGAACACCTGCAGCGCACGGGCAGTTTTAAGGAGCGCGGCGCGCGCAACGCGCTGCTGTTGCTATCGCCGGACCAGAAACGGCGGGGCGTCATTGCGGCTTCTGCGGGTAACCACGCCTTGGGCGTGGCCTATCACGCGCACCTGCTGGGTATCCCGGCTACGGTCGTCATGCCGCGCTTTGCGCCGTTGAGCAAGGTGAGCAACTGCCGGCGCCTGGGCGCAACGGTGGTGTTGCATGGGGCGGACATCGGCGAGGCGAAAGCGCGCGCTGACGAGCTAGCGGCGACTCAGGGCCTGACGTATATCAACGGCTACGATGATCCGGCCATCATTGCTGGGCAGGGAACGCTCGGGTTAGAAATCGCCGCTCAAGTGCCGGAGGTGGACGCCGTCATTGTGCCCATTGGGGGCGGCGGGTTGATCGCGGGCGTCGCACTAGCGCTCAAGACGCTCAAGCCGAACGTGCGGATCATCGGCGTAGAGCCCGAACGCGCCGCCAGCTTTACGGCCGCAGTGGCAGCGGGTCGACCTGTGCGTGTGGAGCTGAAACCCACCTTGGCAGACGGCTTGAGCGTGCCGCAGGTGGGTGACCATGCCTTCCGGATCGCTCGCAATCTGGTGGACAAGACGCTGTTGGTGGGCGAGCAGCACATTGCCCTGGCCATCCTGCGGTTGCTGGAGTTGGAGAAAGCCGTGGTTGAGGGCGCCGGCGCCGCGCCGCTGGCCGCCTGCCTGGCCGGCCTGGTTCCGGAGTTGAAAGGCCGCAACGTGGTGCTGCCGCTGTGCGGCGGCAACATTGACATGCCCATTCTGGGCCGCGTGCTAGAGCGCGGGCTGGCTTCGGACGGCCGCCTATGCCGGTTCAGTGCGACCATCAGCGACCGGCCTGGCGGCCTGGCGCGCTTTGCCGGGCTGATCGCCGAGACTGGCGCCAGCATCATCGAAATCGCCCACGACCGCGCGTTTGCCAGCGAGGATATTACCACGGTGAAGGTCCATTGTGTGGTTGAGACCCGCGACGCCGACCACATCGCCCAGTTGCGACGTCGGCTAACGGAGGCAGGCTTTCCAGTGTGGCCTGAAGGAGGGCTACTGTGAAGGCACTGGGCATTGGCTTGCGCGGCTATCGGCTGCTCAAGAGCGCCCAACACCGGGGTGTGCCTGGCCACTGGGGCGGCGTGACCGTGACCAGGTCGCAAATCACGGCTCGGCTGGAGCGACACTGTTGCCTTGCCGTCCCCCTACGACAACCAGCCTGAGGTCGGCCTGATCCTGCTGCGCTGCGGATAGGCGGGCGCCCTGCTGGATTCCCAGTCCGTTGGCAACTGCACGCCAATCTATCCGCCAAAGATTCCGCAAGGCCACGGAAGCGGTGGGCCCGCTTGACACGGAGCCACTGGTTGTTAAGCTCCAGCGCTCCGGAGCCGCGGACCTGGGGCGCAGGTGCAACCTGCCATGCAGGTCGGCTAAAGCCGGGACTCACCGCGCTTTGAGCTTGGAGATGGGACTGGAGCCCAAGCCGAGCTGGTAATTGACCGATGAAACGCACGTATCAACCGTCTAGGATTCGCCGGAAACGGCAGTATGGTTTCCGGGCGCGCATGGCCACCAAGGGCGGTCGCGCCATCCTTCGGCGTCGGCGTCAAAAGGGGCGCAAACGCTTGACGCCGGTCTGAGCCGCCGGACCGCATGCCCTCCAGTGCACAGCTTGACCTGCGCTTACCGCCGAGCCGGCGGCTGAAGGCCCATCGGGATTACGACCGGGTCAAAGCCCAAGGCCGTCGCTTAACTGAAGGGTGCCTTATTTTGAACTGGCTGCCGTTGCCGGGTGGCGGGCCGTCGCGGGTGGGGGTGGTGGTGAGCCGCAAGCTGGGCAAAGCGGTCGTGCGCAGTCGCGCGCGCCGGCTGTTACGGGAGTGTTTCCGGCTGCATCAACTGGACCTTGCGCAGCCGGCCGAGGTGGTCTTGGTGGCGCGACAGGCCATCGTGGGTAAGAGCCTGCGGGAAGTGGAGTCAGACTTTTTGAAAGCGCTGCGCAAAGCCGGCTTGTTGCGCCAGCCCAGTAGCGGTGCAACCGCCTCACCCTCCAGCCAACCCAACCGGGAGCACGGAGCCGGCTTGATCTCCGCCCGGGCCGCTGACTCCATTGCAACCCAGTCAAGCGCATGAACCTAGCTCAGCGAATAGTGATTGGGGCCTTGCGGGTGTACCGGGCGGTCGTGTCGCCGGTGTGGAGCGCGTTGGCCAGCCCATGGGGGTTAGGGTGCCGGTTTACACCGACCTGTTCGCAATATGCGGTGGAAGCCGTGAGCCGACACGGCACGGTGAAAGGCTTGGGTTTGGCGTTGCGTCGGCTGAGCCGATGCCATCCTTGGGGGCCGTGGGGCTATGACCCGGTACCGGACCGCCTGGAACCCGTTGACGCCGAGGAGTTCCGGCGGCCTGCGTGCCCCAAACAACGCCAGCACCCCAACGGCCCGGCTCGGCGGTTTGGGTCCGGCGGCTAACCAAGCGCACCGATGGATCGTAAGACCGTCATTGTCCTGATTATTTCCTTTGCGCTGATGCTGCTGTGGCCGCATCTGGTGAATCGGATTTACCCCCCGCGGCCCTTGCCGAGGCAGACGAACCTGCTGGCAGTAGCGACCAATCAGCTCGCCGCCGGCTCGAATGGCTTGTCGCCCATGCTAGTGCCACCCGGGTCGAACCTGCCGCCCACCGGCGCGTGCGTGCCGTTGGTCACCAGCGGTGAACCTGAGCAGTTGGTGGTGCTAGAGAACGCGCTGGCCCGCTACACCTTCAGCTCGCATGGTGGGGGGCTGAAGCTTGTGGAATTGAAGCGCTACCCTGAGACAGTGGGCTGCTATCGGAAGGGCAGCACCACCAACCTGGCTTCATTGAACACGGCTGCTGCAGTGCCAGCGCTGGCGTTGTTGGGCGGGGAAGCGCTCCAAGGCGACGGGGTCTATACACTGAGCCGCAGCCAGGACTGTGTACGGGCTGAGAAACCGCTCAGTAACGGGCTGCTTGTGGTCAAGGAATTCCGGCTCAGTTCGAACTATCTGTTGGCTGTGACGGTGCGGCTGGAGAACCGCTCGGGCCAAGCCCTGACCTTACCGCCACAGTTGTGGGAGGTGGGCACTGCCACGCCCATGGGGCCGTTGGACGACGCCTCACGGTTGGCGGTCTATTGGTATAACGGCGCCAAGCGCGAGGTGAGCGCCAGCGAATTTTCGTCCACGGGTTTTTTGTGCATGCCGCGCACGCCGCCGGCTCGGATCGAACGGGGGCATAACGACATTCTTTGGGCTTCGGTGCACAACCAGTTCTTTGCCCTGGCCGTGCTGTTGCCCAGCAACGCGCCCGCAGCCCAGTTAACGGTGCTCAAGACCAACCTGCCGCCGCCCAGCCCAGCGGTGCTGGAAATTGCCCCGCGCGCCAATCGGAATCCGTTCGGTTTGCGTGCGGTTTTGACCTATCCGGCCTTGAAATTGGAGGCAGGCCAAGCTTGGGAGCGGCAATTTCACGTGTATGCTGGGCCGAAAGAGTATCAGTTGCTGGTGGAAATTGCGGCTGCTTTCGGCAACGAGCTGGATTTGTTGATGGATTACGGTGGGTTCTTCGGCTTTTTCGCCAAGCTGCTGTTGTTGTCGATGAATTTCCTGCACGACACACTCAAGCTTTCCTACGCCCTGGCCATCATTGTAATTACGGTGTTGATCAAGCTGCTGTTTTGGCCCTTGACCCAAGCCAGCACCCGGTCGATGAAACGGATGCAGCAACTCCAGCCCCAGATGAAGGTCATCCAGGAAAAATACAAGGACGACCCGGCCAAGATGAACCGCAAGCTCATGGAGTTCATGAAAGAGCACAAGGTCAGTCCCATGGCCGGCTGCTTGCCGATCCTGATCCAGTTACCGGTGTTTTTCGGCTTCTACAAGATGATCCTCACGGCTATCGAGCTGCGGGGGGCGCGGTTCTTGTGGGCGTGCGACCTGACCAAGCCGGATACGATCCTTTACGTGCTGGGGTTCCCGATCAATCCGCTGCCGTTGATCATGGGCGCCACCATGCTGTGGCAGTCGTACCTGACGCCCACTTCACCGGGCATGGACCCGGTGCAGCAGCGACTCATGAAATACGTCATGCCCCTGTTTTTCCTGGGCATCCTGTATAACTTCTCCGCGGGCTTGACCCTTTACTGGACCGTGCAAAACTTGTTGTCGATAGCGCAGATGAAACTAACTCGCGCCCAAGAACAGGCCGTTGCAGCCAAACCGGCTGGCCCGACCAAGAAGAAGTGACGTTGCGGCTGGCCCGAACCCTCTGGAGGGTGCGCCGGCCAACTGTGCAGTTGTCAGCCCAAAATCAGTACCATGTCTCCCGCCGACGCCGCTGCCAAAACAATCCTGGAAGAGATGCTCAAACGCCTTGGCTTCGAGTCTGCCGTGGTGGAAGAACAGCATCTGGACCAAGGCCTGCTGTTGAACATCAAAACGGAGGACTCGGGCCGATTGATCGGGCGCCAAGGCCAGACCTTGGCCGACCTGCAGTATCTGCTGAACGTATTGCTCCACCGCCAATACCCGGATGCCGGGCGGGTCACGGTGGATGTGGCCGGCTACCGTTCCCAGGCCCGCGAGGCCCTCATCAAAAAGGCCAAAGCCGCTGCCGACCGCGTCCGGCGCTGGGGCGACGTGGTCGAGCTGGAGCCCATGAACGCCTTTGACCGGTGGGTGGTGCACAACGCACTCCGGGACGATCCCGACGTCGAAACCCACAGCGTCGAAGTCGAAGGCTCGAACAAAAAGGCCATCTTGCTGCGCCCCAAACGCTAAGAAGCCCAACCGCAGACCCGCCAAACGCCTGGGCTCACAACCCCCGGCCCAAACCCCGGGTTGGCGGCCCACCAGCCCCAGATCGTAAACAACCTTGGACTGCCAGCAACCCCTGATGCTCACGCTGCGAACCCGGCGCTTGACGGGGGCTAGCTGCGGGCGGCTGCACCAGCCAACTGTGCGCCCACCCGGATTTGCGGTTGACCCGCTGGCCGGCTAACCTATCCATGCGCTTGGCAACCGGCCGCACCGAGTGTGCGCTGTTGTTGGCCGCGGGCGGTTCCCACTTTAATGTGCGTCAGAGCTTATGCATACAAGACTCGCTGAACTGAAGGTGAAGGTGTTCGCCGACGGCGCAGACCGCAAAGGAATGATCGAGCTGGCCGCCAACCCGTTGATTCGAGGCCTGACCACCAACCCGAGCCTCATGCGCAAGGCGGGCATCACCAACTACGAGGCCTTTGCCAAGGACATCCTCCAGATCATCCGCGACAAGCCCATCTCGTTTGAGGTGTTCTCGGACGAATTTCCCGAGATGCGACGCCAAGCTCTGAAGCTCAGTGCTTTGGGATCCAACGTCTATGTCAAGATTCCCATTACCAATACCCGAGGCGAGTCCAGCCTGCCCCTGATCCGAGAGTTGAGCCGGGACGGTGTACGGGTGAACGTGACAGCCATCCTGACCCTGGAGCAAGTGCGTGGAGTGGCTGAGGCGCTGGACCCCGCGGTGCCGGCTGTGGTGTCAGTGTTTGCGGGTCGGATTGCGGATACCGGGGTGGACCCGGAACCGCTGATGCGCGCGGCGGTAGCGTTAGTGGCGCATCGGCCCAAGGCAGAACTGCTTTGGGCCAGCGTGCGTGAGGTGCTGAATATCTTTCAAGCGGACCGTTGCGGATGTCACATCGTCACCGTGCCCCACGACATCTTGGCCAAAGCCATGAAGCTGGTGGGCACCGACTTGGCGACCGTGTCCCTAGACACGGTCAAACAGTTCGCCCAAGACGCTCAAGCGGCTGGATTCAGCCTCTGAAAACAACGCCCAAGCTCGGAGCCGTGCCGCCTGGTGCAGTTGGGCGATAGCGGCTATGAAGATTGCCCTGGGCCAAATCAACACTACCATCGGCGATTTTGCTGGCAACCAAGCTCGGATTTTGGAGGTGTATCGCCGCGGGGTCGAGGCTGGAGCCGAGTTGGTGTTGGTGCCGGAGCTGGCAGTGTGCGGCTATCCACCGCGCGACCTGCTGTTACGCAGCCGGTTTATCGAAGCCAACTGGGCTACCGTCCAGCGACTGGCTGCGGCCACCGGACGCACGGGCCTGGTGGTAGGCTACGCGGCCTACAACCCGCACCGGACGGGTCGGCCATTTGTCAACGCTACGGCCTTGCTCCGACACGGTCAGGTGCAAGCCGTCCGCACCAAGACCCTGCTCCCAAGCTACGATGTCTTTGACGAAGACCGCTACTTCGAGCCGGCCACACGAAATGATCCGGTGGACTTTGACGGCCAGCGGCTGGGCCTGACCATCTGCGAAGACATCTGGAACGAAGAATCTGTCTGGGGCCAACCGCGTTACCCCCGAAACCCGCCCGCTGAACTGGTCGCAGCCGGCGCCACGCTGCTGGTGAACATTTCGGCTTCACCGTGGTATCTGGGCAAGAATCGTGTGCGGCAGCAGTTGTTGGCCAACCTGGCCGCCAAAAGCCGTTGTCCGGTGGTTTACTGCAATTTGGTGGGGGGCAACGACGAGCTGGTGTTCGACGGTGGCAGCTTGGCCTTCGATGCCCAAGGCCGGGTGTTGGCTCAAGGCGCCTTGTTTGCCGAGGATTTCCTCTTGGTGGACACCGCTGCGGCAGCGGCTGAGCCGGTGCCGGGCCAGCCGTGGCCGAACGAGCAGAAGGTCTTCCAAGCCTTGGTGCTCGGCCTGCGCGATTACGTCCGCAAATGCGGCTTTAGCTCCGTCCTGTTGGGCCTCAGCGGCGGGATCGACTCGGCTTTGACGGCTGTGATTGCCGCCGAAGCGCTCGGCCCGCAGCAGGTGTTGGGCGTGTCGTTACCTTCGCAGTTTTCTTCGCCCGGCAGTTTGCGGGACGCCCAAGCTTTGGCTCGGAACCTGGGCATCCGCTACGAGGTCATCTCCATCCAGCCCATGTTCGAGGTGGTCAAGGCGCAACTGGCCAAGGTGTTTGCCGGCCGGCCCGAAGACGTGACCGAAGAAAACATTCAGGCGCGGCTCAGAGGCCTGACCTTGATGGCGCTGTCCAACAAGTTCGGTGCCCTGCTGCTGACCACCGGGAACAAAAGCGAGATGGCTGTGGGTTACTGCACCCTGTATGGCGACATGTGCGGTGGCTTGGCGGTCATTGCTGACGTGCCCAAGACCATGGTCTATCGCATCGCCCGCTGGGTGAACCGAGATCGGCAGATCATCCCCGAAGCCTCACTGACCAAGCCGCCTTCAGCCGAGCTGCGCCCAAACCAGACCGATCAGGATTCACTGCCCCCGTATGAGACTCTGGACGGGATTTTGGAGGCTTACCTGATCGAGAACCAGTCGCCGGAGCAAATGTTGAGGTTGGGCTTTGACGAACGCACGGTGCGCCAGGTCATCCAGCTAATTGTCACCAGCGAATTTAAACGCCGCCAAGCCGCCCCCGGACTCAAAGTCACCAGCAAAGCCTTCGGCATGGGCCGGCGCATCCCTATCGCCCATCGGTTCACCGAGACTTGAGCGCGGGTGCACTCTGCCCAGCCGCGCAGCCTATTCCCGCACCGCCTCGTCGCCACCTCCGCAGCCAGCCCGTATCAACTGCCCCACAGCCTCGGGGCTAAGCCACTGCGGTTAGCTCCGCAAGCTGCCCCGCGGCAATCTCACCCGGTAAGTTCGAAGCAACAAAGCCGAGATCCAAAACCAGTCCGAAAAACTTCACACACCCAAGCCGCACTATTGGCACACGACCGAAACACTCGGCCTGTCGCGTGGCCATTAGAGTGCCGCACCTGGGCCTTGAGGCACACTATGGGTTGGCTGGTAGGGCCGACGTGAAAGGTGGGCCGCCAAATCGATATCGTGGCCGAAGGCGCAAGGGGTGGATCATGCTGGCCTACGGCATATCCGGAGGTCTGGTTGCGCGGTTGTTTTAGGTGCGGGGATTATGAGTGCGTGTACCCGTTTTTCGGTATGGGGGTTCGGCGGCTCGGATCGGCCAGAGCCGGTTCCGGATGCGTGCAGGATGGGCTGAGGCCAAGGCCGCGTTTTCGCATGTGCGCAGGGCTGGCGGATCGCCTGCGCGCGCGGCAGGGTCCTTCGGCTATCCAGCTTGTTCGGGTCAGGGTCTGCGCGCGCTAGTTCCGGGCGGGCTTTTGGACTCGGCGGACGGACCGGCCTCTGAAGCAGGCGGTGCTTCGGCGGTGATAGCCAACAGGAACGGGGCGGGCTGGGCCATGGCACTGTAAAAGTCCAAGCTCCTAATCTCGACGTCGGGTCGGCGATTTTTCCAAGCCATTTGATAGAGTCGGATGGCCATGCCGACGGCGCGGCTGGCGGCGTTGGCGCCTTGCCAAGCCACCGCAGCTTCCAAGGTCAAAGGGGCCCCTTGCGGCGGAGTCCACCACTGCCGCACGTTCTTGCCAAAGACCAGTTTGATTTCTTGGGTTTGGCCGTCGGCGTAATGGACACGGTAGCCTCCAATCTCGGTGCCAAACGGCGCGTCCCACGCTGCTCCGTGCAAAAAATGTAGCCGAGCGCATTTGCGGTTGATGGGGATGGCATTGATCTCGCGCGGCCAAGCTGCCCCTAGGTTTTCCAGGGCGGCACTGGAAAGCTGGATCACACCGCGGGCGTCGAACAGCACACCGTTAAACCGCTGAACGCTGGCCGGCAACTCAGCTAGGTCGTTACCCGACCGCACAGTGGCCGACGGTAACCAAGTCTCCGTGAGGCTGCCGTTGTAGAACGGCCCAAGGTCAATCAGCTCTGGCCCAACCGAACTTGGGCGGGGCGGGATGCGCAGTTTATTTGCCGGCGGCTGCGGCGGTGGGGCTGGAGTGCTGGTGAGTCGGGCTACCAGCTCAGCGCGGCGCCGAGCCCAAGCAGCATCGCCGCCTGCGGCTAGGAGTCGGTCCACATGAAACAGCTCAGCAAAATCCAGATGCGCTTGTGCACAAAGCTCAGCTTGCCGCAGGTGCCAGTGCTGTGGTTGGGTTGGCACAAATGCTTCAGGCCACTTTGTGCGGAGGGTTTGCCAGGCAGCAAGCTGCTCGGGCGCAGGCAGGGGCACCCCTGCTGCAGCGGAGGCCTCGATCCGATGCGCTGTCAGCAGTTGGGCTAGCTGGGTCAGGTCGGTTGGAGTCAACTGACGTGCGCCCGGTTGGGTTTGTGTATGGAGCAAGGCAGGTTGGGCAGTGGCTTGTGGCTCTGGAGCCGATTCGATCACCAACCCGGTGCTCCACTCGACCAATCGCACCAAGCCGTCGGCGCCTGCGGTTGCAACCCGAGCGCCATCGGGGCTGAAGCATGCCAGATGCAAGTGGGCTGCGTGCCGCAGTGGCGGAGTGGCGGGGTGCGGTTCGGTAGTGCTCCAAACCTGGGCCAGCTCCGGTCCAGCAACCAGCAAATGGCGACCGTCAGGACTGAACTTGAGAGTGTGGGCTGGAGCAGCCAGTTCAATCTGACGGGCTTGTCTTTGGCCGGTGCGACTGTCCCAGAACTGCACGAGTTTATCTTGGCCCAAGCTGGCTATCCAGAAGCCATCCGGGCTGAAGGCTGCGTGCAGCAGAGCGCCGGCATGGTCAATCGTCCACTGGGTGGGCTGGGCGCTGACCACTTGCCAGAGCCGCGCGGTGTTGCTGCTGAGGGTGAGCACGCGGCGGCTGTCGGGGCTGAAAGCCACCTGCAACACCGGGCTACCGTGTTGCAGCCGCAGCGGGGACTGGCCTGCGCCGTCCAAGCTGCAAAGTTGGGCTGTGCCGTCCAGGCTGGCCGTGGCCACCCATCGGCCGTCCGGGCTAAAGGCCGCGTCCAGCACCGGAGCATCGTGCGGCATGGTCTGGCGTAACCGACCGGTATTGGCGCTCCAGAGCCTGGCTTGGGGTTCATCGGCGACGCTCAACAACCACTGACCGTCTTTGCTGAAATGGAGACGGCGAACTGGACCCGGGTGCCAGAGTGGGTTGAGCTGCGGCTCACCAGTCAACGGATTCCAGAGGCGCACCGCGCCATCGGCGCATCCAACAGCCAGGCGCCGTGCCTCAGGGCTGAGGGCTACGCACAGGACTGCAGCCGAGTGAACCAACGAAGGGCCCGCAGGCTCACCGGTCAGCCCCTTCCAAAGCTGTGCGGTGCCATCGGCACTGCCGGTGGCCAACCAGTGGCCATCGGCACTAAAGGCCAAGGCGTGGACAGGGCCTTGATGGGCTAACAGCCCCACCAACTTGGGACACCGACGGAGCAGAGGCATGAACCGCGCTCGGTGCAGTGGAAAGTTTGTGGGGTAATCTTCCCGGGCGGCTTCAGCAAACCAGAGCAATGCGCGCGGGGCGTCGCCTTGGCTGAGAAGATTGCTGCCGTATGCCAGGTGTGAGGCCACCAATCGGCCCAGGGTCCGCGCCGCTTCGCGTCGGGCCAATTGCTTGGCTTGAGCTTCCAGTTCGGCTTCGCGTCGGCTTTGCTCCAGTTGCTGGCGCTCCCGCCAGGCATAGAGGCCAAAGGCCAAGCCGCCCAGCAACACCGCGGCCAAGGCGGCCCGGGCCAGGACGTTTAGGCGCCGTTCCAGGGCGCGGGCTTGCCGGAGTGACTTACCGCTTTGCAGCAGGGCCAGGTCGGCATGCATTTCATGGGCGGAGCGGTAGCGTTTGCGCGGGTCGTTCTGGCAGGCCTTTAGGAAAACCAGGTTCAGCTCCAGCAAATGGTCCTTTTCAGCCACGTTACCCGGCAGAGTGGGTAGCTCGGGAAAATCGAGTCGATCACGGCCCGTGGCCATTTCATACAGCACCTTGCCCAGCGAATAAATGTCGGCCAAAGGACTCACTGGGCCTTCGGGCGGCAGGAACCCTTCGGTGCCCACGTAGGAGATGGTGGCGGCTACGTCTGTGACCAAGCCAATATCGGCTAGTTTGGGGACACCGTGCACGAAGATGATGTTGGACGGTTTGATGTCGCGGTGGATGAGGCCATGCTTGTGCAGGTGCTCCAGGGCAGTGGTCAGCGCCAGGCCAATCTCGATGCATTCGCGGTAGCTCAAACGCCCGCGCCTTTTCAATTCACTGCGCAGGGTTTTGGGCACGTATGAGTCGGGATGGATGTCCGGGCCGGTGACCTCGTCGTCAGCCAGCTCCATCACGTAGTAAAAGTAGCCGGCTTGGGGGTTGCGGCCCACCTCCAGCACAGCCACCTGGCTGGAGTGGGTGCGAGAGATCGGCATAAACCTTTGGATGCCGGAAAATTCCCGTTCGAACGGTCGATCATGCTCGAAGGTGCGGCGATAGACCACCTTGACGGCTCGGTAAACGCCGGCGTTGTCTTGGGCTAGCCACACCTCGCCGTAGCTGCCCTGGCCGATCCGGCGTAGCAGCTTGTAGCCCGGGATAACCGGCCGGTCTGTAGGCTGGCCAGCTTCAGCAGCTTGGACTGTGGTGGTATTAGGCATCCGCTACCGGCTAGGTTTGGATACCTGCCTTGGGCCGGCTGCGCAAGAATGCATTGGCGTTGGAGTTTTACCCGGGCGGACTGTGCATCCGCCCAACTGCTGGGTGGTAAGGGCGCGTATAACCCAACCGGTGTGGACAGGCTTAGGCTTGGGTGCTGCAAGCGGTTGGTCCCGGCGTGGACAGGGGCGTTGGTAGCTTTAGTGGGATTGACAGGGGCTGACCCAGCACGGGGCAATCCAGTCAAGCCTCGCCGCCGCAACAGGTTACGCAAAACACGCGCCCCATCCAGCCAGGTCGTTTGCCTTGCCGATAAAGCTTGACAGGCGTCGCCAGATTCAAAACGGTGCTGTCCAGCCTAGCTGAGCACGTGGCGGTCGCCCCCACCAGAATGGGTCAGATCAGCAGGCGCATCCTGCTGGAGCGCTTGGGCTTCGACGTTGGGGAAGCTTTGAAGGCTTGCCGGTTGCGCCGGCGGGTGGGGTGTGGGCTGCGCCAACTGATCAGTCCGCCAAGTGCAGCCCTGCAGCGCGGCCTGGCCCGAGGGGCTAGGTGTAAGCAGCGGCACGATGACCCTGTGGAGTGCCAAGCCGAGGCACCGAGTCTGACCAGCTATTCCGAGCTATTACCCGACTATGATTGATCTGGAACCATTGGAGGTGTGGTTTGTGACGGGCAGCCAACAGCTTTATGGGCCCAAAGCCCTCAAGCAAGTGGCTGCCAACGCGTTGGAAGTGGCCCAGACGTTGGACGCAGCACCAGCCATCCCGGTGCAAGTGGTGTTCAAACCAGTGATCAAATCGGCCACTGAAGCCACCAGCCTGTTCCAGCAGGCCAACAGTGCACCCAATTGCATCGGGCTGATCACGTGGTGCCACACTTTTTCGCCGTCGAAGATGTGGATTCAAGGGTTGAACCTGGCGCGCAAACCCTTGCTGCATTTGCATACGCAGCATCATCGCGAGATCCCGTGGGCTACTATTGACATGGAGTTTATGAACCTGAATCAGGCTGCCCATGGGGATCGGGAGCACGGGTTCATCATGAGCCGGATGCGGCTGAACCGGAAGGTGGTGGTGGGCCATTGGCAGGAGCCGGCCGTGCAAGCGCAGGTGGGTGCCTGGTGCCGCGCTGCAGCGGCGTGGCATGACTGGCAAGGAGCTCGGTTCTGCCGCTTCGGCGATAACATGCGCGAGGTGGCCGTGACCGAGGGCGACAAGGTCGCGGCGCAGATGCAGTTGGGCTACTCGGTCAACGGCTACGGCGTGGGCGAGTTGGTCAAATCCGTCCAGGAAGTCACCGACGCCAGCATTGACCGGCTGTGTGAAGAGTATCGGCAGCGGTATGTGATGAGCCCAGATGTGCGCAAGGGCACACCCAAATTCAACGCCGTGCGTGAGGCCGCGCGAATCGAGCTGGGCCTGCGAGCCTTTTTGAATGCCGGCGGATTCAAGGGCTTTACCACCACTTTCGAGGACCTGCACGGCTTACACCAGTTGCCCGGGTTGGCTGTGCAACGGTTGATGGCTGAAGGCTACGGATTCGGAGCTGAAGGTGACTGGAAGACCGCGGCCCTGGTGCGGGCCATGAAGGTGATGGCCGCCGGATTAAAAGGCGGCACTTCGTTCATGGAAGACTACACGTATCACCTGACGCCCAGGCGCAGCTTGGTGCTGGGCGCCCACATGCTGGAAATCTGCCCCAGCATCGCCAAAGACCGGCCCAGCTTGGAAGTGCACCCCTTGTCCATTGGCGGCAAGGCCGACCCGGCTCGGCTTGTCTTTGAAGCGCCGCCTGGGCCGGGCGTCAATGCCAGCTTGATTGACGTGGGGAACCGGTTCCGCCTGCTGGTCAATGAAGTCGAGGTGGTCCCACCCGAGAAGCCCTTGCCCAAGTTGCCCGTGGCACGGGCGGTGTGGATTCCCAAGCCCAATCTGCAGGTTGCGGCTGCGGCGTGGATTTACGCCGGCGGCGCCCATCACACCGGCTTCAGCCAAGCTGTCACCACCGAGATGTTGGAGGACTTTGCTGAGATAGCTGGCATCGAGCTGGTGGTGATCGATGCCAAAACCAACTTGCGGCAGCTTAAACACGAACTGGCCTGGAACGAGGTGTATTGGGGTTTGCGCCAGGGATTCCGTGCCTAGCTTTGCCAACCCCCGCTTGCCCAATTTCGGACCAGCCAGCGCATGAATTTCGGGGCTCAATCCCTCGCAGCTCGGCCCACCATGCTGGCTGTGCGGCTGCATGGGCCGCGCGATTTGCGAGTCGAACAGGTGCCCACTCCAGGTCCACCCGGCCCAGGCCGCGCTCTGTTACGGGTGCGCTGCACCGGCTTGTGCGGCAGTGACCTGCACAGTTACTTGGACGCGCGGATTGGCGACACGCCCATCCAAGGGCCACTCATTCTAGGCCACGAGTTCAGTGCAGTGGTCGAAGCGGTCGGGCCCCAGGCGCTGGACGGCCAATTTGCGCCGTTGCAGCCCGGCAGCCGCGTGGCAGTGGACCCTGCCCAGCCTTGCGGCCAGTGCGAGCTATGCCTCAAAGGCCATCCCAACCTGTGCGTTCGGCTGCAGTTTTGTGGCAACTGGCCAGACAACGGCTGCCTGTGCGAATGGATCGACATGCCCGCGCGGAGCTGTTTCCCAGTGCCTGAGACACTCGACGACACAGCAGCGGCCTTGCTGGAGCCGTTGGGTGTAGCGCTGCATGCGGTTGACCTGGCCAAGTTGAAAGTGGGTTACAGCGTAGCCATCGTGGGGGCGGGGCCCATCGGGCTATTGATCCTGCAACTGGCCAGGTTGGCTGGGGCTGAGCCCATCTTCGTCACCGACAGGTTCAGTTGGCGACTGCAGTTAGCTGAACGGTGGGGTGGTATCCCGATCCAGGTCGAGGCGCAAGATCCGGTGTCGATCATCGATCAGCACACCCGGGGCCGTGGCGTGGATGTGGCCATCGAAGCGGCTTGGGGCGATGAATCTGTGCAGCAGGCTGCTGAGGTGGTGCGACTGGGTGGCCGGGTGGTGTTGGTGGGCATCCCGGGCGACGATCGCTTGAGCTTGAAGCATTCCACTGCACGGCGCAAAGGGCTGACCTTGGTGTTGAGCCGCCGCATGAAACACATTTACCCGCGCGCCATTGCCTTGGCGCAGACCGGGCGGGTGGACCTGCACAGCTTCGTCACCCATCGGTTTAGCCTCCACCAGACCCCCGAAGCCTTTGCGCTGAATGCGGCTTACCAGGATCGAGTCGTCAAAGTGATCATCCAGCACTGACCTTCAGCTCCGTGGAATGCTGCTTCAAACCAACCGAGTGCGAGCTGTGTGGGCTTCATTCTGGCACAAGCTCGATGCCCGCTACCGCCTCCGAATGCGGCACGGTCAGGTAAGCGCGACCTGTGGACTGGTCCCACCACCAGCCCGGGTTGCGGCGTGGGGGTGTATCGGCCCGAGCCAAGGCGCGGCCATCGACAAACACTTGCGTTGGCTTTAACCCAGTCACCAACGTGTGGCTCAGTTCACCGGCATACCCCGCCAACTCGAAGCGCACGTGTCCTGCGGCGGTGCGACCGTTCAGGATGCGGGCCCCCGAACTGAGCACCACCGGCCCCTGCGGCGTCGGTACCCGCGCCGTGTGCACGTCCGGGTCAATCCCATGTAGCAGCCACAGGTTGACCATGATGTTTTCCGGGTTAATGAAAGCCGGATTGCGCTTTTCGAACCCAGTGATGCTGTCGGGATAAGTGCCCACCCGCGGCCCATCAGCAAATTGTTGGTAGAGCGCGCTGACGGTGATCAGCTCGACCAGCCTGCGCCAGTCGGTTGGCTTGAACCCCAAGGCCAAGGGCAATGGCGAGTCGGTGGCCGGCAACGGTGTGCGCGCTAGCTCCTCAGCTAGCCGCCACACATGACACGCATAGACCAAACCGCACCATTGCACGGGCATGCCCAGCCACGAATGGCTGTAAAAGGTGCTGCCAAACACCGGGATGGTCGCCCCCAGCATCATCGGCTTGTCCGGCAGGGTCCACAGATACACAAACGGCACACCGCTTTCAGCCCAATAAACTGCGTTGTGCAACCACCGGGCTTGCCCGGTGGCGCGCCAGGCTTCGTGATAAGCCCGCACCGCATAAGCTGCCGCCAAAATGTCCGGTTCATACATCGGGCATTCCCACGTCTGGGCGCCTCGAGGCACGCGGAATTGTTCCATGAACCGAAGCGCTTTCTCGGCCGCAGCCAGTGCGTTGGTGTTGCCGGTGATCCGGGCGTATCGGGCCAAGGCCATGGCATGCGCGGCACACAATCCCAACACTGAATCACCTGCTGCACCTAGACCTTTTTGCTGCAAGTTAGCCGGTCGGAACACCCAGCCGCCTTCAGGCCCCTGGGATCGAATCAGACCGGCTATGTACCGGTCGATGGCCGGCATGGCCTCGGGCAGGTAACCATACAGAAACGGCAGTTCCCATTGCATGATGTGGCAGGCGGCTGGCGAGGTGAGTAGGCCCGGGCCGCCCTCACGCAACATGTTGGTCACAGCTAGCTCGACCCGAGCTCGGGCTTGGGCCCGCGCTGCAGGGTCGGGTGCAATGTGTGCGTCCACCCACAGCAACGCCGCAAACCCGGGCGCATGAGTTGGTGCCCAATCGATGCAATGGCGCCATTTGCCCGTAGAGGCGTCCCAGACCGTCTGCAGGAACCCGGTCCGGCACACCGCCAGTGCCTCCGGAAATGGCCGTGGCCAAGGCTGCGGTTGCGGTAACCCACCGACATCCGCCAGCCACTGCCGCACTGCGGTCAACACCGGTCCAGCCCCGACAAACACGGTGGCTTCTAAACTGAGCCTTTGACCCGCTGCCACCGAGTAGGCTTTCCCTGCCACAGCCCCGTTTTCGGGCACATACTCGGGCACAGACGGCAGGAACAGCGCCAGGCGATGGTTGGCCATGCCTTGATCGAAATTCGGCGAGGCAAACCGAGCTGACGGCCACGCCTGCTGGCCATCCCACCGCTGCATCGGGTTCCACAGCAGGGCCACCGTGACAGGCTGTCGCAGCTCGGCCATGGCGGCTGGTGCCTTGGCTTGGGCGCGCCAGGGCATGTCCTTGAGCGCATCCGGGCAGAAAAACCGGTCCGGTTTCGCAGGTGGATCGACACTGTCCGGGCCCAAGGTCACCGCCATGACCGGCACCGTGATTTTCCGCGGGTCAGGCGTGCGTCGATCAGCCAGGGCCGGGCTGAAATCGCGGTCGTTGGACGATGGCTCCGGGCCGTAGAGGAACTCCAAGCCGGGAAACAGCGCCCAGCTTTTGGCTTCACCGGCAGTGCCATCGCCCACATACAGTTGCGGCCCTAGCAACGCGCGCACGGTGCGAGGCTGGGCCGGCTGCCACTCATACCGCACCCGAGCCAGGGGCGCGTCCGGCGGCAGTGTCACGCTCAATCGCACGGTCCATTCGACCCCATCGGCATCGAGCTGCTTTTCGGTAAATTGCACTGAGTTTTTGACGCTGAACCCCCGCTCGGGCACAGCCGGCGCACTGCGGGGATAGATTTCCCAAGTGACTGGCCCGGTGCGGGTATCGGACACCACCTGCACCAATGGCGCCCAGACGGCCACCGGAACCCACTGAGGGCCTTGGCGCGCGTACACAGTGGCATAAGCATACCCGCGCGGTTGCCGGGCAAACTCGATTTTCAGACGCTCGTTTTGCACGGTGCGGGCGTCGCGGGGCCGGTTGAACACTTCAAACGCCGCGGTGTGTGTGGTGACCGATTCAGGCGTGTGCACGGTGGCCGTCAGCGATGTCAGGCCGGCTTTGGCAGGTGCTACCCAGGTCCATTCGGCACGCCAACTTTCATCAGGAGCCAAAGCGGGAATGGCCACAGGCTTCAGCCCGGTGCCAGCCGCAGGTACCACCTCGGCAGTGCCGGCTGAAAGTGCGCCTTGGCCAGTGTTACTCAGCTCTAGCCAAAGCCGAACCGGTTGACCGGCGATGACGATGGCCTGCGCTGGGCCGAACCGCTTGACCTCCAGCCGGGCTGCATAGGGAGCAACGACCACCTGCGTCGGACTCAACGCCTCGGGCGGCTCCCACATCACCTGCACGGCTTGCGCAGTAGGGAACATGAAGTCAAACGCCATCCACCCACCGGCCTTCTCCCCAGGCGCCAGCACAGGAATGGTCCATTGTACCGGGCCGTCCCTGCCTTCGGGTACCACGCGCACTGTGCAGCTTTGGGTCGGATACCGAACCGCCACCAGCCCGGCCTGCACCGGAACCGGCCTAGCCAGGTCCAACGCTGCGCGGTGCGCTTGGGGCAGATGGACGATTTCCGGCCTACCCCACAGAGCCCAATCGAAACCAGTGTTAGCCAAGCCGTCGGTCACCAAGGCAAGCCGCACCCGCTGGCCTGCCCAAGGCATTAAATCCACCCCGTGCGGTTCCCACTGGGTCTGACGACAGCGCCGGCTAAAGACCCGGTGTCCATCGACCTCGACGCCAAACTGCACGCCATCGTGCTCGGGCCGCAATTGAACACCGTCAGCCAGCGCAATCTGGAAAACCAACAGCAGCAAATCGTCCGGGCCAGCCTTGGGTAACTCGACCGAGTAGGTGATGCGCCCGGGTTGCTTGGGCCCTGCCGGGTGGGCAAAAAGCGCTGCTTGCACCACGCCACCGGCCTGGGCGCGCGGACGCACCTCAGTCAGTTTGGGATGAGCCACCTGCGCCGAGCGGAAGGCTTGCACCAAATCCAGCACCACCGTGGCTGGCGGTGGCGCCGCACCGGCGCGCTGCAGGCTCGTGGCTATGAGCACCGCTGCCACAACGGAACTTGCACGCTGACTGAGTTGTCGAGTAGTTGGGCTCTTCATGGTTAATTCAATTCAATCTTCCGGCTTGGACCCCTGAGCCGAGCCGAGCTTGGCTCAGCTCGGAGGCTCCTGTGCTGGTGGCCAATCCATGGACAGTTGCTCCGCTCTTTTGCGCCTGCACGAAAAAGGGCTACAGTCAACGGGGCGTCCCGCTGCACCGGCTCCTTAGAAAACCACGATGGACCGCACCGGCAGGCCAGCCAGCTTGTCGCGCCCACGCAGGGCACTCAGTTCAATCAGGAACACAACCTCGAGGATTCGGGCGCCGGCTTTTTGAGCCAGAGCAGCCGCGGCTGCGGCGGTGCCGCCCGTGGCTAATACATCATCCACCAACAACACGCGCCGACCTGGAGCCAACGCGTCTGTGTGCATCGCCAGGGTGGCCGTGCCGTATTCCAGGGCGTATTCCTGTTCGATGGTGCTGTAGGGCAGCTTGCCCTTCTTGCGCACGGGCACAAAGCCAGCGTGCAATTTGCAAGCCAGGGCTGCAGCGAAAATGAACCCGCGTGCATCGATCCCAATCACTGTATCGACTTGCCCCGGCTGCCACGGTCCGAGCAGTAGCACTACGCTGCCGGCAAACAGCCGCGGGTCCGCCAGCACAGGCGTGATGTCCTTGAACTGGATGCCCGGCTTGGGGAAATCGGGGATGTTTCGAATGGCGCGCTGCAGCTCGTCTGGGCTAACCGGAGCCTCACTCATGGGGCCAACAAGAAGCCGTTATTTCTGCACCTCTTCCATCTTTTCGATCATCTTGCGCAGTTTGGCCAAAGCCAAGTTTTGGATTTGGCGGACTCGCTCGCGCGTGACGCCGAACTTGGCCCCTACCTCCTCGAGAGTCTTTTCCCCGCCTCCGTCCAAGCCGAACCGGTACCGCAAGATGGCCGCTTCACGCGGCTCCAGTGTGGTGACCAACTCCTGCAACAGCCGCAGCAGCGTCTTTTCTTCCAGTTCTTGGTAGGGCGTGTGGGCGGACTCGTCCTGCACTATCTCAGAAAAATTGTTCGAGTCATCCTCGCCAATGGGCGCGTCCAGCGATGCCGGCCGGATGGCCGCACTGCGCATCTTGGCCACACGCGAGACCGGGATTTTCATTTCTTCAGCCAACTCTTCGTCGGTGGGTTCGCGCCCCAGCTCCTCCTGCAACTTCATGGCGATACGGCGCATCTTGGAAATCTTGTCCACCAAGTGCACTGGCAACCGGATGGTCTTGGACTGGTTAGCCAAGGCGCGTTTGATGGACTGCTTGATCCACCAGGAACCGTAAGTGGACAGTTTGCCGCCCTTGGACGGATCGAACCGTTCCACCGCCTTCATCAGGCCGATGTTGCCCTCGCTAATCAAGTCCAGCAGGGGCAGGCCAAACCCTTCGTAGTCATGGGCGATCTTGACCACCAAACGCAGGTTGGCCTTGATCATCTGTTCACGCGCTTTCTTGTCGCCCTTCTTGATCCGGGCGGCCAACTCGATCTCCTCCTGCGGCGTCAGCAGCTTCACCTGCCCAATCTCGCGCAGATACAGCTTAATGGCCGTGTCGCCATCGTACTGCTCGTGTTCTCGGTCGGCTGCCAACTCCGCTGGCGAAACCCCGACCGCTTGGGCCAATTCAGTGCGTTGAGCTGGCTGGGCTATGGGCTCAGCCGAGGTAGGCTTGGCCTTGGTTGGGGTCCGACGGTTGCCCTTTCGGGTCCGTCGGGCACGAGGAGCCCGCAGGGCTGAGGACGCCTGGTACTTCTTGCTGACAGCCATGCTGACGGCTCGAAACTAACCCGTTGCGCCCCGGCGGCAAGAAAATTTGGTTGGCACCGGCTAGGCCCCAAGCCCTCGGCCCAGCAGCCCTTTGCACTGGGCTCAACGATCTCGGATTGTCCGAGACTGTGGCCCGCAGCCAAAGCCGTCGGTATTTACCAGCCCTCTGGCCCAGCCTGGGGCCGAGACGACCAGTAGGGCATCGAGCAGGGAGCACGCGGCAGGCAGCGAAGGGGCAGGAAGCTCGGAGCTGGAAGCTGGGAGCTGGAAGCTCAGGAGGTAGTTGCGGCGGGCCGCCGAAACCGACCGGCCAGCGGCCGGCGCTCCCCACGCTAGGCCACCTCAAGGCGGCGGCGGTATTCCAGCCCAGGGCAAGCGCAGCGCAGGCTTGGGCAAGGCACGCTGCCGAAGTCCAAGGCCGACACGAGATCGGCAACAGGCGAATGCCGCTCCCGTTGCAACAAAAGGTTGCTTTTGAGCCGGGTTCGTGGACACTGCGGGCCAACGTCACGGCTATGAGCGCAAACTACGTTATCGGGTTGGACTACGGCACCAATTCGGTCCGGACCCTCATCGTCAATGCGGCTAACGGCAAGGAAGTGGCTACCGCCGTATGGAATTACGAGCATGGCGAGGCGGGCGTGATCCTCAGTCGCGATCCGAACTTGGCGCGTCAGCACCCCGCCGACTATGTCAAAGGGGCTGAGGTTACCATCAAAAAGGCCTTGGCCCAGGCCAAGAAGACGGTACGCGGCTTTAGCCCGGAGCAAGTGGTGGGTATTGGGGTGGATACCACCGGCAGCACGCCGTTGCCGGTGGACCAGAACGGTCGCCCGTTGGCTTTTCAGAAGCGGTTCGCCAAGCACCTGGCTGCCATGGCGTGGCTGTGGAAAGATCACACCAGTGTAGCTGAAGCCGCTGAGATCACTGAGAAAGCGCGCGAGATGCGCCCGCATTACCTGGCCAAATGTGGCGGCACTTATTCGAGCGAATGGTTTTTCAGCAAGATTCTTCATTGCCTGCGCACTGCGCCGGAGGTGTTCGACGCAGCCTACACTTGGGTGGAATGTGCCGATTGGATCCCGGCCATGCTGACCGGCACGGAAGCACCGGACAAACTGACGGTGGGGGTTTGTGCGGCCGGCCACAAAGCCATGTATAGCGACGAGTGGGGTGGGTATCCGGATGCGGAGTTCCTGAGTGCGCTTGACCCCAAGCTGGGGCAGTTACGGGCTCGGTTGCGACCCAAGGCTTACACCATCGACCGGGCCGTGGGCGGGCTGACGGCTGAATGGGCGCAGCGGACTGGGCTGCGGGCGGGGATCCCAGTGGCGGTGGGTGCGTTCGATGCGCACTTGGGGGCGGTGGGTAGCGGCATTGCGCCCGGCACCTTGGTCAAGATCATCGGGACCAGCACCTGTGACATGATGGTGGTGCCATTCGGCCAACCGTTAGCCGATATCCCTGGTCTCTGCGGCATTGTCAACGGCAGCATTTTGCCCGGGTATTGGGGTCTGGAAGCCGGACAATCGGCGGTGGGCGATATCTTCAACTGGTTCGTTAACTACTTGCAGCCAGGCGGCAAGAAGCTCGGGTCGCACGAGGCCCTGACCCAAGGGGCAGCCCGGCTCAAACCTGGCGAAAGCGGGCTGCTTGCTTTGGACTGGAACAACGGGAACCGGACGATCTTGGTGGACCAGCGGTTGACCGGGTTGCTGTTGGGCCAAACTCTGTACACCACGCCAGCCGAGATTTACCGGGCGCTGATCGAGGCGACGGCTTTCGGCGCGTTGACCATCATCAACCGCTTCGAGGAATACGGGGTCAAGGTCGAACAGGTGGTCAACTGCGGCGGCATCGCGGAGAAGAATCCGCTGGTGATGCAGATTTACGCCGATGTCACGGGTCGGCCCATGAAGATTTCCCGGTCGGCTCAAACCTGCGCGTTGGGCGCGGCGATTGCCGGGGCGGTGGTGGCGGGTGTGCATCCGGATGTGCCTACGGCCCAGCGGGCCATGACCGGGCTGAAACCGCGCGTGTTCCAGCCCAACCCGGAAGCCCACCAGATTTATCAGCGGCTGTATCCGCTGTATCGCAAGTTGCACGACGCCTTCGGCACACGCGACTGGACGGGTAACCTTTACGACGTGATGAAAACGCTGCTGGACATCCGCAACCAAGTCCGGAAATAAACGGCGTGACCCACGCCGTGTGCAGAGGCGTGGAGGCGTGATCTGAAAGGCTACAACCGTGCTTGATGCGCTCAAACAAGCAGTGTGTCAGGCCAACCTTGATCTGGTCCGGCACGGGTTGGTGCTGCACACCTTCGGCAACGCCAGCGGGATTGACCGCGAGCAGGGGCTGGTGGTGATCAAGCCCTCAGGGGTGAACTACGACCGGATGGGCCCGGAGCACATGGTGGTGGTGGCGCTGGAGAGTGGACAAGTGGTCGAAGGCGAGCTGCGGCCCAGTTCGGATACTGCCACGCATTTGGTGCTGTATCGTGCGTTCAGCCAGGTTGGCGGTATTGCCCACACCCATAGCCTGTTTGCCACCGCGTGGGCCCAGGCCAAACGCGACCTGCCCTGCCTGGGCACCACCCAAGCCGATTACTGGCACGGCCCGGTCCCCTGCACTCGCGAGCTGACCATCCGAGAAATCCAGAGTGACTACGAAGTGAATACGGGAAAGGTCATCGTCGAGACGTTCACCGCCCGCCGGTTCAATCCGGCGCATTACCCGGGTGTCTTGGTGGCTAGCCACGGGCCGTTCACTTGGGGGACCGACGTGCAGCAAGCAGTCGAACACGCCCTGATCTTGGAGTTTGTGGCGCGGCTGGCGTCGGAGACCCTGCGCCTGAACCCCGACACTCAGCCAGTGACAGAGTCGTTGTTGAACAGGCACTTCTTCCGTAAGCACGGCCCTGGGGCTTACTACGGCCAGCAGCCTGAGGCCCAGCAAGTTTCACCGCAACAACCAAGAACCGGATAACCATCGGATTGAACAGTGTGCTTATGGTGAACCTGACAGACTGTATGGTGATTGTGACTGCCGGCCTTGCAGTGGCTTGCCTGGCCGGCTGCGCTACCAGCCCGACCGGCTCGGGCAGTATTGACCGGCAGCCATTTGGCACCACCGCCGATGGCCAGCCAGTGGAGCTTTACACCTTGCGGAACCGGCACGGGGTGGAGGCCCGCATCATGACCTATGGCGGGATTGTGCAGTCGCTCAAAGTGCCGGATCGGAACGGGGTGTTGGGTGACGTGGTGTTGGGTTATGACACGCTGGACGAATATCAGCGGGCCAGCCCCTATTTTGGTTGTTTGGTGGGGCGGTATGCCAACCGGATTGCCAAGGGCCGATTCACCTTGGACGGCCGCACCTACACGCTAGCCACTAACAATGGGCCTAACGCACTGCATGGGGGACTCAAAGGCTTCGACAAGGTTGTGTGGCGGGCCCGGGCTTACCAGAGCAGCGACGGGCCAGCTTTAGAGCTGCGATATCTCAGCCCCGACGGCGAGGAGGGTTACCCCGGCAATCTCAACGTCACCGCCGTTTACACGCTGACCGATGACAACTGCTTGCGGCTGGATCTGAGCGCCACCACGGACAAGCCCACGGTGGTGAATCTCACGCAGCACTCCTACTTCAACCTCGCCGGGCGTGGTGATGTGCTGGGTCACCTGGTGCGCATCAACGCGGACCGATTCACGCCCGTGGATGCCACACTCATTCCCACCGGTGAATTGCGGCCCGTGGAAGGCACCCCGTTCGATTTCCGCACGCCTACCCCAATTGGGGCCCGCATTAACCAGCCCGACCCGCAACTACAGGCCGGAGGCGGCTATGACCACAACTGGCTCATCAACAAAAAGCCGGATGAACTGGCGTTAATGGCCGAGGTGTACGAGCCCACCACAGGGCGGGTGCTGAAAGTCTATTCCACCGCACCTGGGTTGCAGTTTTACACGGGCAACTTCCTGGATGGCACCCTCAAGGGCAAAGGCGGCTGGGTGTATGGGCACCGGCACGGCTTTTGTATGGAGCCGCAGTTCTTCCCGGACTCGCCCAACCAACCGCAGTTCCCGTCGCCCGTGCTGCGCCCAGGGCAGGTGTATCGGCATCGGCTGGCCTACTGCTTCAGCACACGGTGAACCTGGGTGCGATGAATGTCGAAGGCCCAAGCCCAGGCAGGTGCAGGCCCAAACTGGCCTGCGGATTTGGCCGGCGGGCCAGGGCCAACCAACATGCACTGACCCATTAGTTCGGAGAGACCAACCCTATGCACTATTTGGATTGGATTGTCGTTGGGCTGTATTTTGTGGTGATTGGCTGGGTGGCCTGGTGGTATGGCCGGCACCAGCGCGACAGCGTGGATTACTTCTTGGCCGGGCGGCATGCCGGCTGGGTGGTGATCGGCGCCTCGATCTTCACCTCGAATATCGGCTCGGAACACATCGTAGGCCTGGCTGGCCAAGGTGCGGTGACCGGCATGGCCATGGCGCATTGGGAACTGCACGCTTGGTGTCTGATCGTGTTGGCGGGGTTGTTTGTGCCCTTTTACTACAAGTCCGGGGTGCGGACCATCCCGGAATTTTTGGAGAAACGGTTCAGCGCACGGGCACGCTGGATTTTGTCGTGCGTATCGCTGGTGGCTTACGTGTTCACCAAGGTCAGTGTAACCGTGTATGCAGGCGCCGTGGTGTTCCAGGCGTTATTGCCGGATCTGTCGCTGCAGATTGGCCAGTTTACCGCCAACGCGTTCTGGATCGGAGCATTTTTCACGGTGATCATCACCGGCATTTACACTGTCTTTGGCGGCATGCGGGCCATCATGTTTACCGCCACCCCACAAGCGGTGATCATCCTGTTCGGCTCAGCGGTCATCACCACCATTGGCTTGGCCAAGTTGGGTGGCTGGGGCGAGCTAGTAGCCACCTGCAAAGCCAACGCCGCCGGGTTTGCGCTGTGGCGGCCTTTGAGCGATCCGGGGTTCCCTTGGTTGGGCATTATTATCGCTTCGCCGATTGTTGGGTTGTGGTACTGGTGCACCGACCAATACATCGTCCAACGCGCCCTTTCGGCTCGGGACCTGACTACCGCCCGGCGCGGCGCGTTGTTTGGCGGGCTGCTGAAGGTGTGGCCCGTGCTGATCTTCCTGATCCCGGGCATGATCGGCTGGGCGTTGCACCAGAAGGGTGTCATCCAGTTACCGCCAAAGATCGTCGCTGGCCAGGTGGTCGGGCCGATCGACGGGGACCAAGTGTTTCCCACCTTGGTGAAGCTGCTGTTGCCGCCGGGCATTCGCGGGCTGATTGTGGCGTGTCTGCTGGCAGCCTTGATGAGCTCGTTGGCTTCGCTGTTTAACTCCAGCGCATCGCTGTTTACGGTGGACGTGTATAGCAAGCTGCGGCCCGGCCAATCCGAACAGCACTTGTTGTTGGTGGGTCGGATTGCCACCGCTACGGTGGTCGGGCTGGGCATCGTGTGGATACCTGTCATGGCCAAAATCTCAGGGGGCGGCCTCTACCAATATCTCCAAAGTGTTCAAGGTTACCTGGCGCCGCCCATCACGGCAGTGTTTTTCCTGGGCTTGTTCTGGAAGCGGATCAACGCTACTGGCGCCACCTGGGGCTTGGGCGCAGGGTTTGTCTTGGGCATGACCAAGCTCACCATCCAAGCCTTCTTTGGCAAGGGCAAGATCGAAAACCCGGCCTGGCTAGCGGCCATTGGCGATTTCAATTTCCTGTATGCCACGGGCATTTTGTTTGCCGCTGCTGCGGTGATCATTGTGGTAGCGTCGCTTTTGACCGCGCCGCCATCTGAGGAGAAAATCAAAGGCCTCACCTACGGGTCGATTCATCAAGAAGCCGCGGAAGAAATTCGGCAAAGCTGGGATACCGCAAACAAGGTCATGGTAGGAGTCATCCTGGCTGCCGTCCTGACCATGTACCTCTACTTCAGCTTCTGGCTGAGCTGAGGCGATCAGGGGGCCAGATTTCTCAATTGGATTACTGACTCGGGGCCAAGCGGCCGGACGGCTCGCCTGGGGTTCTAGCTGGCGACGTAACGAGGCGGGCCGATTCAGATACCCAAAGTGGACGCTTGCAAGGCGAGGACGCCAAAGCTGCTCTTACTGTCCAGAGCTGCCCAGCACAGCTTCGCGGCGCACTGTCTCGATCCGCTGCCCCAAGCGCACTCGGGCATCGCCGAAGCCGTGGAACACCCGGATGCGCCTTGATCGATCCAACGGCTGGCCGTCCAGGCTACGAAGCGTAAACAGCGGCGGCGACTCATACCGTAGCCCGTTCCACTGCCGGGCCAGGAACGCCACGAAGGTGGGCGACTCGATCACAAAGCCAAAAGGCGGCAGGACCACCTCACCAAATGATCGGGTCTGGTGCCGGTACTCGGCTTGGCTTGCGTTGACCACGACTTCCACCGCGGCGTGGCCCTGGCCGAAAACGGACCGTTGCACTTTGCGGTCAGGTGTCAGGAACTGGTGCGCCTGCAGCAGCATCTGAGCAGTCAACTCGTGCAGCGGGGACAGAATCTCGTGGGTGTTCTTGACGAATCGGTCCACATGATGCAGGCCGTCAGCCCAACCGTTGTCGCCCCGACAAAACACGCCCGGATCAACGGCCTGGCTGGGCGATTCCGGTCCGGCAGTGGGCAGGAACTGGACAGTGTCGCCACTGACTCGGATCCGCCCGATGCGATACCGGTGTTCGCCGTCGGCCTCACCCAGCAACCGCGCCCGCGACCCGATAGCCTGCGGATTGAACAGGCCAATCCGGATGTCGAATGTGCCTTCCAGCCCAGCCGGAACAGTCACCTGAAACGGTCCTTGGATTACCTCGCCCGGTTGCCACGTCGAGATGGGCGGCCGCGGCGGGTGATCGTTTTGGAAAAGAATTTTCCCTTGGGCGTCGGTGAAATGGACAAAGATGGTCCAGTCCAAAGACACCGCGCCACCCACGTGCCAGCGGTAGCTGACCTCGAATTGGCGTGGGCCGACCGGTTTCAGTTCGGCAATAGCCGGCCGCAAGGGCAACGGGCGACCGTCCCAAGCCGGCTCCTTCCAATATAGATGTGGCGGGATACTGTGATAATGCAACGGGCGGCCGATGGCCAAATGATGCAACACATACTCGGCGGCCTGCATGGGGTCATAGCCATATTTGCCATACAGTTGGATGCAATCCCGATACACCGCCTCGAACAGCGGCACCACCGTTGCCCCTAACCGCCGCGGCAGGTCTTTGTCGTGGTAGTAGGTGCCGCTGACGCCAGTCAGGCCCTCGAAAAAGTCAGCATGCGGGATGGCCCACTCGCGACCGCATTCGCTACCGAAACTGCCGAACAGTTGCCGGGCATAATCCGAGAGCGCCTGTTTCCACCGCATGTCCTCCCAGCGCGTCAGCGGATGCGTCGGGTCGAAGCATTCCTGTAACCCGGCGGCATAGGTGGTGTCGATGAAGTAAGAATCCGCATCGGACAATGCCTTGACCGCAGGCAAGTTCTGCGGACGCCGCGCCAGCTCCAATGCCTTTGGCGCGCAAGTCAAATACGCTTGTCCGCCTGCCCAACGCCCGCCCCGGACCAACTTGCCATCTGCGGATTTCATAATGTAGGCCTCGTCCCAGGAGGGCGAATCGCGGTACATGTCTTGGTAATTATCGTGCAAGCTCAGGATGTAACCCAGCGCTCGGATCCGGCGGCATGCATTGCTGAAAGCCGCATCGCCCCCGCATTCCGGTGCGGTGGGCAGAATGTCCGGATGCTGATTGTCGTAGCCGCGATGAATCCAGCCGCCCATGATGAACAGGACCTTGTCCAGCTTCAGGTCGTGCTTGAGGTGCTCAGCAATCTGTGCCGCTTCATCAAAGGTCCAGTTCACCCGCACACGCAGCTCTTTGGAGCTGTCCTCGTTCATCTGGCGGCTGAGGGTGCTCCAGAGCTTGTAGTTGGAGGCGCCGAAGTAATTGCTGCGAGCCGGGTTCTCCTGGAGTTTCTGCGCCCAAGGCACTACCCAACCCTTTTGCTGCGCCACAGCGCGGTATGCCCGGGCAATATCCACATAATCACCTCGGCCCAGACACTGCACCCGGATGCCGGTGGCCGACCTACGCAGCTCCAGCGAACTGGACAATACCTGGCGTGCGTCCAGCCCAGCCAGGTTGGTCACCGCGCTGTGCACCTCCAGCACCACATACGGATCGAACCAAGTCACCAGGGCTGCCGCACCGGCCTTGACCACGCCCACCATGGCCATGTGACAGCCTTCGTAGGCATAGGTGTCGAACCGGTGGGTGAAGTTCAGTCGGCTATCCGCCGAGATCAGCAGGCCCTCGCGCACCGGCACTGCCACTTGGCCACGCTCGGCGTCGGTGGTCCAGAACGCCTCGTCCAGCAGCCGCACCGAGGCCACCCCCAAAGCGCTATCCGCCGTGTAGGAAAAGTCCAAAGTATGAGCTTCGGGGCCAGGCTGCACCCGGACCCGCAACGCGGCCTGGGGTTGCTCGGGCAGGGGTCTAAACACAAGGATCAGGCTCTGACCGAAGCGTTCGACCTGACAGCGGTCCAGATTCACTCGCCGAAGGCCGCTGTCGGTGCGGACCGTAGCCTCGCCGAATCGAGCCCGATACGGGTTGGACTTCCACACCACACCAGCCTGTTTATCAGCGATCTCGTAATGGCCGTCTTGAGGCCAAAGCGCGAAGCGGATCGAGGGTGTGTCAATGATTTGAGGTTCTGCAGCCCAGGTGGCTAATGTGCCCGGGGTCAGCCATCCGAGCCCGATGGCCGCCCCACACAGCCATGCCACAACCCAGCCAGCTTGCAGGGCTGCTGCGCGGGGGTTGCGTGGGCTAAACCGGGTGTGTCGCCGGTAAACTGGATCAGACGATTTCAGGGTGGTCTTCAGCGCTTGCATGGCTGCCACACTGCCCCGCCTCAGCTTCCCGATGCAAGTCTAGGCTAAGCCCGCCCGCCGCTCGATCCATCTGACCGTGAGGATGCTGGGGGCGAGCCGGCAGGCGGTCGAACGGCGCCGACTAGCCTCGTAGCTTCACCGCACCGAATCGTCTTCAGGTATGCCCAGTTCCTTGTAAAGCCTGCGGCGCGCGGCCTTGTCGCTGTCTAAGATGCGCCGCGCGTAACTGGCCACCGCAAGCGCCTTGTCACGCGGGACCACCACCACGCCGTCGCCATCAGCCACAATCACGTCCCCGGGCTTAACCAGCACGCCGCCAACCACCACGGGGCGATTGACCGACTCGATTTCATTCCGACCAGGCCGGATCCCACGGCCAGGCCGACGGAAATAAAGCGGCACTTTTTCGGTGATGATTTCGTCGGTGTCGCGCGCCGTGGCACTGGTGACCACGCCCACACAGCCGCGCTTTTTCCAGACCAAAATGTTGTTCGAGCCGATCGAGCCGACGTCGGCGTCCGGGGCGTCCTCGATGACCAGTGCTGTGCCAGGTCGAATCAAGGGCACAAACGGCTCGCTCGACCGGGTGCGGTACCAGTCCGCAGCCCACTGATCATAGGCCTCGATGCTGCGGGTGCCGGCGGGCGGTTCCTGCGTGGGCACATACCGCGCCGTGACCGCAATACCCACGAACCGATGGGTAAACCGTTGGGTGTCACGCCATAGCGGCTGAATGCTGGGGTCCATCAGCCCGATGTTTTGCAGGCCCACAGCGTCCATGCCATCGGTCACGTCCGCTACCCGCAAGCCCCGGAACGCTTCCAACAGGCGCTGATCCTCCTCGAATGAAAAGACCCGTGTCGGGATGAAATTGGTCCCGGCTCGAAGCGCTTCGATGTCCGGGCGCGTTTCAGCAGCCGGGGCTGAGCCCAACCCGAGGCCAGCCACGCCCAACAGTGTGCCCACAATCAACCTGGTAATGGTTTTCATCGGCTTAGCGAGGTCGAGCTTACCCGAAGCCCTGCGCCGATCAAGCCCCACACTCAGTCTGCTGCGGTGACCACCGCGTAGTTCTTCTTGCCCTTACGGAGCAGCAGGTGCTTGCCAAACAGCAGGTCGGCATTACCCACGTGCCGTTGGGGGTTGGTCTCGCGCCGGTTGTTGATGTAGATGCCCCCGGCGGCAATGTCTTTGCGCGCCTGGCCTTTGCTCGGGCACAAGCCAGCGTGCACCAACAGCTCCGCCAAAGCAATCCCCTGACCATCCAACCGGCTCCGCGGAAGACTGAACGTGGGCACTTCACCCACCACGTCGTTGAATGTCGCCTCGGGTATCCCATTGAGCTCACCCCCAAACAGAATCTGGCTGGCCCGAATCGCGTCTTCGGTGGCACTCTCCCCGTGGATGAGGCTGGTCACGGCTCGGGCCAAGGCGCGATGCGCTGTACGGGTGCCGGGATCGCGTTGATGCTCTTGAGCCAGCGCGTCGATCTGTTCTTGGGACAGGAAGGTGAAGTACTTCAGATAGCGGACGACGTCGCGGTCGTCGGTGTTGATCCAAAACTGGTAAAACCGGTACACGCTGGTCTTTTGGGTGTCCAGCCACACGGCCCCGGCCACCGTTTTGCCGAACTTGCTCCCGTCCGCGTTGGTAATCAGCGGCAGAGTCAAGCCGAAAGCTTGCACACCCAGCTTCTTGCGAATTAGATCGATACCGGCGGTGATGTTGCCCCATTGGTCACTGCCGCCAATCTGCAGCTCGCATCCGAATTCCTTGCGCAGATGGTAAAAGTCAAAGGCCTGCAACAGCATGTAGCTAAATTCGGTGTAGCTGATGCCCGCCTCGCGGTCTTCCATCCGGGTTCGAACGCTCTCCTTGGCGATCATCTGATTGACCGAGAAATGCTTGCCGATGTCGCGCAGGAAATCCAGGTAAGTCACCTGCGCCGTCCAATCGGCATTATCCACCAGCCGAGCCGGGTTGGTGGGCGTGTCGAAGTCCAGCAACCGGGCCAGTTGCTGTTTGACCTTGGCGATGTTGGCCTGGAGGGTTTCTTTGGAGATCAGTTGCCGCTCGGTCGTCCGGCCACTGGGATCGCCAATAGCGCCGGTGGCACCCCCCGCCACCGCAATGGGTCGGTGCCCGAACTGTTGGAATCGGCGTAGGGCCAACAAGGGCACCAAGTTACCCACATGCAGGCTGTCGGCAGTGGGATCAAAGCCGCAATACACCGTGATGGGCCCTTGCGCCAGCCGGCGGTTCAGCCCCTCCACGTCAGTGCACCCGGCAATTAAGCCGCGCCATTCCAGCTCCGAGTAAATGTTCATCGGCTAGCGCAGTATGCCTGAGCCCCAACACCACAGCAAGTCGGCCAGCCGCTTTGCGCCCAAGCCAGATGAACCTCCCGGCCACGGGCGCAGGGTTTTAACCTGACACCGATCCAGTTGAGAACTTGGAGCTGGGTGCTATGATTGAGCCATGCCGATTTACGAGTTTCATTGCGAACAGTGTGGTAAAGACAGCGAACTGCTGGTGCAGTCCACCGACTGGCAGGGCACCCAATGCCCGCATTGCGGCTCGGCCAAGCTGACCAAGAAATTATCCGTGTTCGCTTCTACCAGCCCGGGCAGCGACCAGTCCTCAAGCTGCTGTGGCCCATCGACCGGCCCCAGCAGTTGTTGCTGCTGCGGCGGTTAGACCAAAAACCTGAGCTCAGTCCGCGCATCAACATCCGCCGCCAATAGCTCCGAACCACCGAGCGCAGCAGAGGCGAGCTCGGGGCTCAGACTGGATTCGCTCGCCACGGGCGCATCTCAGTTTTATTGCTGCAGGTTGGTATTGCTGGCGGAGCGCAGGGGCCCCGGCCGGCGGTATCAGACCCGCAGGAGCCGCAGCCACCGTCGTAAGGCGGTGGAGCCGCCAGACCTGGCGGCTCGTTCCGCTGACTCACGTCGGCGGCTACCCATTGCCCGTCCAGTCGGCACGCTGAGGCAAGCTGTGGCAGGCCAGCGGCTCGCAGCATCTCCGGATCACCAATCCCCGATTGGCTCGTTCGGGGCCGCTCGCCCGGCCCTGCGAACCTTGCCGGACGGCTGGCAACCTGTCGGAGTGTCCGGAGATGGCCAGGGCCGTCGCGGAGCGACGGCTTGAGGGTAGCCGTGGGCTTCAGCCCACGGTGGGCGGCAAGCCCAAATTCATATCGCGTCGCGGAGCGACGGCTGCAATCGGTGAGGGACGTATTCAAGCGTCGCTCCGCGACGCGCGTGCTCGGGCTGCACCGCAACCGTGGGTTCAAACCCACGGCTACCTTCGGGGCACCGCTACGCGGTGCCTTGATGGGCAATCGGACGGCGCCGGCGGCGTTGGTAGCGGAGGTTCCCAACCTGCTATATGACCGGCTTCCAGCCGGCAGCGCCGACAAAAGATTGCTGCGCCCAAATGTGCGTGGCGTTTGGCCACTGGAAATCCGCCATCGGCTTCCTCGTCCCCGCTGGCCTTGCTGGACGGCTGGCAACCTGTCGGAGTGTCCGGAGCTGACTGGGGCCGTCGCGGAGCGACGGCTTGACGGTTGCCGTGGGCTTCAGCCCACGGTGGGCGGCAAGCCCAAATTCATATCGCGTCGCGGAGCGACGCCTGAAATCGGTGAGGGACGTATTCAAGCGTCGCTACGCGACGCGCGTGGTCGGGCTGCACCGGAACCGTGGGTTCAAACCCACGGCTACCTTCGGGGCACCGCTACGCGGTGCCTTCATGTGCAATCGGACGGCGACGCCGGCCTTGGTAGCGCAGGTTTCCAACCTGCTGACTTGCGCCGCTTGGGAAGCGGCGCAAGGGATTGCTCGAGCGCAGCGAGGGCAAGGCCCGCAGGGCCGAGCGAGCACGCGCGAGCGAGCTAATCGCCGACTGACAGTCGGCGGATCGTTCGGTGCGTCGGGTGGCTTGCGGACTGAGCATTGAAAGCGGCGTCACAGCCGCCGCACTCCAAAAGCCGCCGCGCAAGGGTTGGCGCCTGGATTCACGGGGAGCGCTTTGATCGTTGGGCGACGCTGGGATGTCGGTTTCGGCGAACCGCCTGCCGGCAGGCAGGCAGGCCGAAACCGACCGGCCAGCGGGCGCTGCTCCCCAGCCGGCATCCGGGGCGACACCTGACGATCGGCGAGAGCGCAGGTGCTACGAACGGTCTGCGGATTACCAATCCGCGACACGGCAGACTACCAGTCTGCGCCCCCGCAATGCCTTTCGCCGCTACCCAAGCGGCTCAAGTGGGGGACTTGAGGCGTGCGCCACGGTATGGCCCGAGCGACCCGCTGTAGCCGCCGACGCGAGTCGGCGGAAAGCAAGAAACTGAGAAGCACCCTTTTCGCTGCTCTGAATTCATGCGCCGTGCGGGCCTTTTGACCACATCGGCTAAAAGCCGTCCTTGCCCATTACGGAGCAACCGAACGGAGTGCGCCACGCCCCACAAGGCGTCAATGTCTTGCGCACAGCGGAAAATCCCGGACTTTTACAGCACTGGCAAGCCCCGGGGTACCCATCGAGCCTTGATGACCCCGACCGGCCCAGGCCAGGCGCTCAGGCCAGCCGCATAACCCCTGGCCCACTACTGCTCGGATCTCCGCAGCGCAGCCTGGGCAGCGCGGACTTTTCGTGTGGCTGCCGAACAAACTCGAATGGTATGGTAAGAAGTGCGGGCATGGTTTCAGGGGCACCAGCGGCCCTGCCCTACCCGCTCGCGGCCCAGGTAAGCCGTCGGGCCGTTCGAAACTGCAACCTTCGACAAAGCGACGACAGTGAAACGAGCTCTTGTATTGGGTGGTGGCGGTGCGCGTGGTGCGTTCCAAGTTGGGATGCTGCACAGTCTGGTGGTGGAACGCGGGCTGGATTTTCAAATCATCCGTGGCATCAGCGTGGGTGCCTTGAACGCGGCTTTTCTGGCGCAGGCACCCATCAAGCCAGACTCACTGGGGGGCCTGAAACACCAGGTCATGGAGCTGGAGCAGCTCTGGCGCATCGAAATCAAAGGCAACCATAGCGTTTACGCGCAGCGCCCGGGCGGTCTGCTAGGGTTGGCGGCCGGAGCGGACAGTCTTTACTCGCTGGAACCGCTCCGGCGCCTGCTCCAGAAGCATCTGTCGGTCCGGGCCCTGCGCACCTCAGGCCGCGACTTCAAAGTCGGCACGGTGTCGCTGGTGAGCGGCCTGTATCGTGAATGGGGCCCGGATGATGCGGCGTTTCTGGACAAGGTCCTTGCCTCGGCATCCATCCCGGTGGTTTTCCCGGTTGTCAAAAGCAAGGCGCCCAATGACGTGTTGGTCGATGGTGGGGTCCGGAACATCACGCCGCTGTCAACTGCGTTTGATGCCAACCCAGACGAAATCTACGTGCTGCTCACCAGCCGGCTGGTGCGAACCGCAGGAGGCTTGCCAGACTCCGGCGTGCCGGAACACACCTTCCAGCAGTGGGATGACACCTGGTTGGGCACAAGAGTCTCCGGCTTCGACGTGCTCAAGCGAACGGTCGAGATCTTGAGTGACGAGATTTACCTGGACGACATCCGCGGCGCGTTGCAGTGGAACAGCGTCCTGGAGGCGATCCAAGCCGTGCTCGAAGCGGCTCCGGCATCGTTGCTTCGCCGTAAGCGCGGGCTGCGGCTTGCCCTGGAGAAACTCCGCCAATCCACCCAGAAACGCCTTGTGCCGGTCCACGTGTTGGCACCGCAGGTGTGGTATGGCCGCGACAACAGCTCGACCGATTTTGCCCCTAAGGCAATCGCCGCTGCCATCGAGCACGGTAAACAGATCGGACGCGACAGTTCGAAGTGGCTGAATCCGTAGCCGCCTCGGTTAGCGGTTGGTCGGCACCGGTTTTTCGGCCCGTTTTTGGCACGGCTACCTTTGGCTGTCGTGGCCAAAGAAGCGCCTCAGCAACACGGACCCTATGGCAAGCTGCCAACCCTACTTACGCCCCCGGCCAGCTACGGTGTTAGGTCCGCACTAGAACCTTGGGCACCCCGAGGCTGCGCACAAATCCAGGGTGGACGCAGGCCGGTACGGCGCCGACCCTGTGCCGGGGACAGCCACGCCTATGCCAATTTTGGCCTGCAGGTGCATGCGGCTCTTAAACACACAGGGCCGCCAAGTCCACGGCTGCAAGGTTTTCGACTGCCCAAGTGGGATTCGATTGCTGGAGTTCTTGCAGGCTAAACGTGCCGGTGGCCACAGCCAGGCTCTTGGCGTGGATCACCCGCGCGCAGGCGATGTCCAAAGGCGTGTCGCCCACAACCAAGATTTCATCACCGCGCAGCCTGCGGCCTGCCTGCTGGCTACCGCGCTGCTGCACCAAGCGCGCTATTTCACCGCGGTCCTCGTGATCGTCCCCAAAACCGCCCACTGTAAAGTAATCCCACAGCCCGAAATGCCGCAGCTTGATCTCTGCCCCCAGCCGAATGTTGCCAGTCAGCAGACCCACAATCGGGTGGTGCGCCAAGCGCTGAAGCGCGTCAATGGACTCGCGGACCCCAGGCAGTACTCCGCCCGGTCGGCGGGCCAGCAGATAGTCCAGCCAAAACACGTAAGCATCGAAGAACCGTTGAAAGTTGGCTGGGCTAGGCTCGATCTGATGGCGCAGAAAAAACTCGCGCACAATGGCTCGGTCTGTCCGACCCGCAAACTCCAAGTTCGCCACTCCGTCAGGCACTTGAAACTGAGTAGCTGCCACCTGAGCAAAGGCTTCTCGGCCCGCTCCACCCGTGCGGATGAGCGTGCCGTCAATGTCGAACAGGACCAATCGAATCACCGGCCCGCAGTATAGACCGCAGTAGTCGTTTCGCAACCCACCCTGCTGCACCCAAGCCTGTGCAGGCTGGTCACGTGACCCACACCGTACCGGGCGTACGAAGCTCCTGTGTGGTGCCAGCCGCCAGGCTGCGCGTGATTCGAGATCACACAGTGCACAGGCGCAAGGGGTGGTAGCGCCAACCGCGCCGCTCACCGCTCCCCACCCCACCGCGACCAGCACTGCCTGGCTTACAGCCTGAACCGTGGACCCTGCCACATCGAGCGAGGGCCGGATCTAGCCCTGACCTCACCCTGCCATTCCCTATTGTTCTCCGTTCAGACAGCGGCGACGGTAGCACAACGCTGCCCCGGATGCCCGCGGGCCGATGCCCTCTGCCCTCGCCGGAGAGAAACTCCGCGCCTGAAGAGCGTAGAGCGTCGGGCGTGGAGCATGGAGCTAGGGGTTGGTAGCTGGTAGCTCGACGCGGCGGAAGCTGGGCTGTGGTTTCGTCGGGTGGCCGAAACGGACCGGTCGGTAGCGGACTACTGCCGAGGGTTCGTAGTGGTAGGCGTGAGGCTGAAGCGGTGGGACAGGCGCCGACGCTGCCCCATTTAAGGGCGCCAACCCCTCAATGCCTCGTAGTTGAAGTGCGATCTTGGATGCGCCTGTTCCTCCTGAACACAGGGCCGGTATCGATCCTGCCTGCGGGTTGGTGGCTCCGGTTGCTGCACCTCAATAGGGCGGGTTACCACCCACTTCTGTGGCGCACTGTGGAGGAGCTGAGCTGTTGCAGTTGGGTCCCCCAAGTGCTCCTGAGCGCCCAGGTGCCCGCGTTGCGAGTGGCCCTTCTGCCGACTTCATTTACGTGTCCGTGGCAGGCTTGCGGTTCGAGGGCGTCCTGCTCAGATGGGGCGGACGATCGATTGAGGTCTGAGGTAATCCAGGAAGGTGTCGGCGCCCAACACACCGCCGCAGCCGCTCAGGTTACAGCCGCCATAGGGCACGCCGTGCGCGAAAAGGTTATGGCCGTTGATCCAACTGTTACCTGCCACCATCGCTTCAGCTACGCGATTGGCCCGAGCCAGGTCGCGCGACCAGACGCTGTTAGCCAACCCGTAAGCGGTGCGATTGGCCAAGTCGATGGCTTCAGCTTCGTCGCGGAAGGCGACCACGTAGGCCACGGGACCGAAAATCTCCTCGTGCCAGCAGACGTTGTCGGTCGGGCCGGTCAGCAGGGCGGGCTTGACGTAAAAGCCGCCTTCGTAGCCGGGCACGGTGGCCGGGCCGCCGGCCAATAGTGGCCGAGCGCCTTGATGTTGGCCCCGGTCCAAATAGCCCAACACACGCCGTCGCTGCTTTTCGCTCACCAGCGGGCCCATTTGGGTTTGGTCATCGAACCCGTGGCCGATCCGAATGCTCTGCAGCAGTTGGGTTGCTTTGTTGACCAGTGGCTCGAACAGCTTCTGATGAATGATCCAGCGGGTGGCGGTGCAACAGACCTGGCCGGCATTCAGCGTCAGAGCAGCAACCAGCGCTTGGGCGGTGGCCTCCACATCCACATCATCAAACACCACCGCGGCCCCCTTGCCGCCCAGCTCCAATTTCACCGGCACCAGGTTGCGGCCGCACGCCTCGGCCACCAGGCGGCCCACCTCCGGCGAGCCGGTAAACGACATGCGTCGAATGCCCGGATGCCGTGCCAGGGCTGCGCCGGCAGTCTCGCCGTAGCCGGTGACCACGTTGATGACGCCTTGGGGCACGCCGGCTTCTTCAACCAGCTTGCAAAAGTAGAGCGTGGACAGCGGGGTGTCCTCGGCAGGCTTGATGACGACGGTGTTGCCTGCAGCCAGCGCCGGGCCGATGCCCCAGCCCACCAGCAACAGAGGAAAGTTCCATGGAAAAATAAAGGCACACACGCCCCAAGGCTGGCGGACCTGCCGCGCCTCAAAACCCGATACAGCGATGGGTTCACGCCGGCGAGTGTGCACCGACAGATCGGCGTACCAGCGCAGGGTCTGGGCCAGATTGGGCACGTCGAAGTTGAGCGGGTTGGACAGCGGTTTACCCACGTCCAAGGCTTCCAGTTGAGCGAGGATTTCGCGGTGCCGGTCCACCAGATCGGCCAACCGATGCAACATGACCGCTCGGTCGTTAGCAGGCAGGGTAGCCCAGCCGCTTTGACGAAAGGCCCGGTCTGCGGCGGCTACCGCGCGGTCAATGTCGGCCTGGTCACCCGCAGCCACTGTGGCCAGCGGTTTACCTGAACCGGGGTCGCGCGTCTCCAGGGTGGCGCCGCTGGCTGCATCAGTCCACTCACCGCCGATGAACATTTTCAGCGGCTGTGTGGCGAGGAACTTGGTCACTTCGGGATGGATCGGTTGCATCATAGGGCATCGGTTCGGGCTATGGGGTTTGGGCTGGCATACCAAAGCCAGTCATTGCCCACAAGCTTGGGCCATTGCTGGCACGGCATCATCGCCATCCAGACTAACCATTCAAGCTAAGGAGTCAAAGGGCTTTGATCTCGCCAGCGGTTTGGGGGGCGTATCTTGACTTTTTGCATTCCGCCGACTCGCGTTGGCGGCTGCGGCGGGCCGTTGCGCCGATGCGGTAGCCGCCGCGGTAAGGCGGCGGACCGACCGGATCGAGCCCGCCGGCTCACGGCGGCAGCTACCTCGGCCTGCCGATTGGGAGTCGGCGAGGCGGCAAATTGGGAAAGCCGCGCTACGCCAGGCGGACCAACCCGCGAGAAACTCCGATGTGCACCACCGGCACCAGCGTAGTTGGCGGCTTTATTTCCGATCGGGCTGACTTCCGGGGCTTTACCGATGCATCAGCGTTGCTGGTTGCCGGGAAGCCAGCCGACATGGTGATTGTGGCTGCGCCCGACAATTTCCATTTCGAGCACTGCCCGGCAGCCCTACAAGCCGGCTACGACGTGTTGTTGGAGAAACGCATTGCCACCGGGCCTGAGCAGGTGTGGGCAATCCAACAGTTGGCTCGCCGCCTGGGTCGGCGAGTGACGGTGTGTTTTGTGCTGCGGTGTGCTGCCTTTTACCGCAAGGTCAAACAGCTTATCGACTCGGGTGCGTTGGCCGAGATAGTGTCGATTCAGGCCTCGGAGGGGGTCATGCCGTGGCATCAAGCGCATTCGTTTGTGCGCGGGCACCGGGCGGTGGTCAGCCGCAGTTCGCCGATGATCCTGTCGAAGTGTTGTCATGACACTGACCTGTTGCATTGGCTGGCGGGTCGGCGTTGCCGGCGCGTGGCCAGCTTCGGCTCACTCCAATACTTCCGGGCTGACCGAGCGCCGGCAGGTGCCCCCCGCACGGTGCACGGATGGGTGTCCTGTTGGCCAAAGCTGCCGCTACAATGCGCTGCGGTATGCTGAGGACATGCGGTGGCCGTGGTTACCCATGGTCTTTGATCGCGCCCAGGAAGCCGCGCCGGATGAAATCATTGCCTGGCTGCGCACCAGTCCATGGGGCCGATGCGTGTATCGCCGTGATAACGATGCGGTTGACCGACAAAGTGTTAGCCTTGGAGTTCGACGGCGGCATCACCGCTACCTTCACTATGACCGCATTCGAAAACGGTCGGCACCTGGAAATCTACGGCATAGCCGGCCTGCTGAAAGGAGGCGAGACCTGGCGCAAGCATCTGGGCGCGCACCTGCTATTGTTGCGCCACAAAGGCGAACCGGCCCGATACCATGTTCAAGCCGAGGACGGCGGGTATGAGCTGCATGGTTGGGAGCGACACCGGGCTCATTCGCGCGCTTTACGACGAGATGACCAAGCCGCTAGGAGCACCGCTGGAAGCCGGGCTAGACTCGACGGTGCACAGTCACCTGACCGCGTTTGCTGCCGAGCCAGCCCGTGGTTCAGGCCAAACGGTGGATTTGGACGAGTTCGAACGCGCCCACACACTTTTCTAGCTAAGGCGCCTTGGGCCCGAGCGCAGCTTTAGCCAACGGCCAAAAGGCCAGGTAACCTTCCGCGCGCCTGCGCCACTGTGGGCCTATAGCCGGCCACCGGAACCGGCTGGCAGGCTGATGCGTGTGATTGGGACTTGGCCGCAAAACCACCGAGACCGGAAAGATTCAGGGTGCCATGGCCAGGTCAGGTGACCCGCCTCGGCCGAGCTACTCAGATCTGCTATCGGGCGGCGGCTTGCGCGGCAACATTTCGTCCAGCATCGCCGCCTGATACACAAACGCCGCCATAATCACCGCTGCCTGCTGCAGATCTTCAGGCTGAATGCGGTCAGCCACGTCGGCTGTGGTGTGATGCGTGCGGGTCATGTAATCCAGCGGATCTTGGATGAACTGAAATGCTGGTATCCCCAACGCATCGAAGGGCACATGGTCCGTGCCGCCCGTATGTGCCAACGACACTGTCTCAGCTCCCAAATCACGGAAGGGCTGTAGCCAGCGTTGGAACAGGGGCCGCACCGCTTCGTTGCCTTGGAGGTAAATGCCGCGGATCTTACCGCCGCCGTTGTCCAGGTTGAAATAGACGCTGATCCGGTCGTACTCGTGGAGCCGGACCAGTTTACGCTCCGGCTGGCTGCTGGCTCGACGCCGTGTGCCGGGCAGATCGCTCTGGCGCGGGGCACGTGCCGGTGGCGTATCTGTAGCGTTGGTGAAGTAACCGACGTGCCGACCCAGATACGCCCGCGAGCCCAGGTAACCCTGCTCTTCCCCGCCCCACAAGGCGATCCGAATCGTCCGGCGCGGCTGCACGCCCAGTTTCTTGAGCAGGCGGACTGCCTCCATGCAGACCGCCACCCCAGCCGCGTTGTCAGTAGCGCCGGTGCCCACGTGCAGTGAATCCAGGTGCGCGCCCAGCATCACCAGTTGGTCTTTCAGATCGGTGCCGGGTAACTCCGCCAACACGTTCCAAGCACTCAGGTCGTTAGTGTGGAACTGGACTTGGAGCTCGACGGCCATCCTGAGCGATTCGCCCTGTTGAATCATACGGACCAGCCGCCCGTAATCTTCTGCTGCCAGCACGATCTGCGGTGGGCTGGGCGGCGCGTTGGTGGCCCAAGGCGACCGAGGCGGGGCAGAAGGCCGATTGGTGCCCTCCGGCTCGGTGGGCAGCACCAGGGCCGTGGTAGCTAGCAAATGCCCACCGTCGCCTTTGGGACTGCAGGTCACAATGACCGCTGCGCCTTCGCGTGCGGCAAACCGAGCGCGCGCCAGCACATCTGCCCGAGTCCGACGGACCGGTGGCGGAACGTTGGTGCTCACACGGGGTTGGGGTGAGTTGGCGCTGGCCACAACGGGTCTAGCTGGCGGATTGGTGCCCCTAGCCCGCCACGCATACACTTCCCGCTCCTGTGGAGCCGCATTGGCCAGCCGCAACAGGTCGGCCTCAGTCAACCGCCGCGCCAACGGCTCGAATCGGGTGGGCACCGGCACAGGTTGGCTCACCAACACAATGGCGCCTTTGAGCCGGCCCTTAAACCGGTCCAGCTCCGCTTCCGAGTCAGCATCCAGATACACCACCTCGCCTACCAGCGGCCAGTCCGAGCCGCAGGACCAGGCTGCCGGCCATGCTACCAACGGGATGGTCTGCGGTGCACTCACCTGGGCTGAGAACCGCTGCAGGGACCATCCCCGACCGAATGGCCACGACTCGATGCGCGCGTTGGTAAGGCCCCAAGACGCCAGTTTCGCGCAAGTCCACTCACAAGCGCGCCGGTGGTTTGGTGAGGCGTTGAGCCGCGGGCCAATCACGTCGGTCAGGTAACTAAGCGTTGGCATCACCTCCGAGCGGTTCAGGCCTTCGTCGCGGAGCTGCGCCACGACGTTGGTAAACGCCTGTTGGGCTTTCGCAACTGAACGACGGGCCGACGCTACGGCGGGCGGGTTGGTCGCTGCCGGCTGGGCATCCGAGGTCCAACCCAAACTCACACTCACGCTGAGCACTAGCCCCCAAACGCGATTCGGAAGAATTGATCTCATGGCAATGACCATAGGTTTCACACAACAACACGGACAGACACTGCCAGCCTTGTAGCGCCATAGCCCGCGCACAACGGCGGGGGTGCCAACCCCACGCCCAAGCTGGCTACCGGCTCAGCAGCTCATCCGCCAAACCGGCCCCAAGCCAACCGGCCACAATGCGTAGAGGTGACCGTCTGGGTCAACCTGACCCGAGCCGCTGCGGCTGTAAAGGCTGAAGGCCGTCAGCCCCACCACTGCGCAAAGACCCCCTGGACGGAATCGGCCATGCCTGTGCCTAACGGCCAGACCGGAACAACGATCGTCGAGCTTGCAGCTTGAAAACGGCGCCAAGCCGCCGCTGTCCAAACGCTGGGCTAATGGGGAGGCGCTTCCGGGCGCCAACCGTGCGGAATGCGGCAGCGTGGGCATGGAGCATGGAGCATGGAGCATGGTGCCAGGGGCTGGAAGCTTGGAGCCGGTAGCTCGAGGTTCGGGAGAATGGCATCGGCGGGCGGCCGAAATGGACCGGGGCCGCCGGATAATTGCACCCCCGGTGGGTGCAGCGCGACGGACGAGCTGGGCACTTTGCGTGTGTGAGTTTCAGCGGCCGGCGCCAGTTTGCTGGGATGCCGCCGGGGCAGCTTAGGACGCGTCGGCAGAGCCGAGTCACGACCAAGCCGAACCGGACACACCAGGTCGGCGCGGGAGCGGTGGCGTAACACGAACCTTGAAATGCGGCCTGGTCCACGCCAATATGCGGCGATGTCAGAGCGTGGCTCGCAGCCTCTGTTCGGCCCGGCGGCACCCGACCGACTGACAAGCCAGTCGGCTGATGTGCCTGCCGCTGCATTGAATTGCTTCAGCCAGCATGTTCGTCGCAGGAGTGTCGAGCGAAGCGTCTGGTCAGGATTCACCCTTCTTGTTGAGACGTCGCTTAGCTCAACCAAGGGACGTGCTCGGCGGGTCGGTGGGCTCGACGGGTCGAACGCGGCGCCCGCTTGGGCAGACTGGCCGGCCCAGGAAACTTTCAACCGGCCTACGCAACGCAGTCTATGACCCGAGCAATCATCGCACTGGAAGACGGGACCTGGTTCGAGGGGCGCGCCTTTGCGGGGCGCGGCGAAGTGTATGGCGAACTGGTGTTCAACACCTCGATGACCGGGTATCAGGAGATTTTGACCGACCCGTCCTATCACGGGCAGATCGTCACGCTGACCTATCCGTTGATCGGCAACTACGGCATCAACGATCAGGACGCCGAATCTGACCGGCCTCATGCCGCCGGCTTGGTGATCGGCGAGGCTAGTCGGATTCCGAGCAATTGGCGCGCTACCAAGACGCTCACGGATTACCTGATCGAACATGGGATCTTGGGTGTGGACGGCGTGGATACGCGGGCCATCACACTGCATATCCGGTGCGAGGGCGCGATGAAATGCGTAGTTTCGACCGAGGACTTGGACCCGGACCGGCTGGTCAAGAAAGCGCAGTCCTCGCCTGGCTTGGTCGGACGGGATTTGTCCACCGAGGTCAGCACGCGCCAGCGCTACAGTTGGCCTGGGCCTTACAAGGCGGTCGAGGCGTTCCCCACCATTGAAGCGAACGGCCTGCAGGCCTTCAGCCAGTTTTGTGGGCCGGCGCAGGTGCCCGATCACGGCGCCCTGCAGTATCGCGTGGCGGTGTTGGATTGCGGCATCAAAGTGAACCAACTACGGCTGCTGGCTCAACGGGGCTGCCTGCTGGAGGTGTTCCCCAACGACACTCCTGCCGAGGAAATCTTGGATTGGGGACCAGACGGGTTCTTCATCTCGAACGGGCCGGGCGATCCGCAAGGGGTGCCGCATGTGGTCCGGGAGATTCGAAAGGTGGTCGAGTCGGGCGTGCCCACGTTTGGCATTTGCTTCGGCCATCAGCTCTTGGGGTTGGCCTTTGGCGGGCGCACGTTCAAGTTGAAGTTCGGCCACCGGGGCGCCAACCAACCCGTCAAAGACCTGGCCACGGGCAAGGTCTACATCACCTCGCAGAACCACGGGTTCTGCGTGGACAAAGATTCCCTGCCGCCGGAGGTGGAGACGACCCAAATCAACCTCAATGATGGCACCTCGGAAGGCCTGCGGCATAGGAAACTGCCGGTCTTTTCAGTGCAGTATCATCCTGAAGCCTGCCCTGGCCCGCACGATGCAGTGCATTTGTTCGACCGGTTTGTGGAGCTGATACGCGAACACGCGCGCCGAGCGCGCCCAGCCCGCCCGGCAACCATGGTGGACGCGGGCCACCCGGCCGCAGCCGATCCCGGTGACGCGGCAGTGAATCGGCGTGTTGATCCCAGATAAACCATGCCCAAACGAACCGATCTGCATAGCATCCTGATTATCGGGTCAGGCCCGATTGTGATCGGGCAAGCCTGCGAGTTCGATTATTCCGGCACCCAAGCCTGCAAGGCGCTCCGGGAAGAAGGGTACCGCGTGATTCTGATCAACAGCAACCCGGCTACCATCATGACCGACCCTGGGGTTGCGGATCGTACTTACATCGAGCCGATTACCGCCGAGGCGGTCGCCAAAGTTATCGCTCGGGAACGGCCTGATGCGCTCCTGCCGACGCTGGGCGGGCAGACGGCTTTGAATGTGTCAGTCGAGCTGGCCAAAGAAGGCGTGCTGGACCGCTACGGCGTGGAGATGATCGGCGCCCGGCGCGAAGTGATTGAGCGGGCGGAAGAACGGTTGCTGTTCAAGGCGACCATGGAGGCGGCTGGGATCGAATGCCTCAAAAGCGAGCTGGTCACCAGTGTCGAAGCCGCCGAGCGTGCAGCCGAGCGGATTGGTTACCCAGTGATTGTGCGCCCCAGTTTCACCCTGGGCGGCACCGGCGGCGGCACAGCGAACGACATCGAGGAACTGCGGCGGATTGTGGCCGGCGGCCTTAAAGCCAGCCTGACCCACGAGGTGTTGATCGAAGAATCAGTCTGGGGCTGGAAAGAATTCGAGCTGGAGGTGATGCGCGACCGCAACGACAACGCGGTGATCGTGTGCTCGATCGAGAACCTTGACCCCATGGGCATTCACACCGGCGATAGCATCACGGTTGCGCCGGTGCAGACGTTGACCGATGCCGAATACCAGCGGATGCGGGATGCGGCTATTAAGTGCCTGCGAGCAATCGGGGTCGAGACCGGTGGTTCGAACGTGCAATTTGCGGTCCATCCCCGAACTGGTCGGATGGTCATCATCGAAATGAATCCACGGGTATCACGCAGCTCGGCTCTGGCCAGCAAGGCGACCGGCTTCCCCATTGCCAAGATCGCTGCCAAACTGGCTGTGGGCTATACCTTGGACGAATTACCCAACCAAATCACCCGCAAGACACCCGCTTGCTTCGAGCCCACACTGGACTACTGCGTAGTCAAAGTGCCGCGATTTGCCTTCGAGAAGTTCCCCGCCGCTGATCCCACGCTGGGCACCAGCATGAAATCGGTGGGCGAGACCATGGCCATCGGGCGCACTTTCAAGGAAGCGCTCCAGAAAGCCTTTCGCAGCCTAGAGATTGGCGCCCCGGGCTTGTGGCGCAAGGGGTTTGAGCGCATCGAGTTTCACCGACTTGAGGAAGGGCTGGCGCGCCCCAACAACGACCGGCTGTTCTACATCAAATATGCCCTGCAGCAGGGCATGAGCATCCAGCGTGTTGCGGAAATGACGCGCATTGATCCGTGGTTTATCGACCAGATCGCCCAAATCGTCGAGATCGAACAGCAAATCCGGCGTGTGCCCGCGCATGAACCTCTGCCGGTGGAGTTGCTGCGCACGGCCAAACGCAATGGGTTTTCAGACCAGCAGATTGCCGCTTTACGGGGCGACCCGGACAATCACCTCGAGATTCGGCGCCGACGATTGGCCGCCGGGGTCCGGCCCGTCTATAGGCTAGTGGACACCTGCGCGGCGGAATTCGAGGCCTACACCCCGTATTTCTACTCGACTTATGGCGGCCAGGACGATGAATCCCGCGTGAGCGAAAAGCCCAAGGTGATGGTGCTGGGCAGTGGGCCGAATCGGATCGGGCAAGGGATCGAGTTTGACTACTGTTGCGTGCATACCGTGCAAGCCCTGCGTGAACTGGGCTATGAGACGATCATGGTCAATAGCAACCCCGAAACCGTCAGCACCGACTACGATACCTCGGACCGCCTGTATTTCGAGCCGCTGACCTTCGAGGACGTCATGAACATTTACGAAAATGAGCGGCCGCTGGGGGTGATTGTGCAGATGGGCGGCCAAACCCCGTTGAACCTGGCCAATGCGCTGCATCGGGCCGGGGTGCCGATCCTGGGCACTTCACCCGACAGCATAGACCAGGCTGAAGACCGCGAGCGCTGCCGCCAGTTGCTGGACAGCTTGGGCCTCAAACAACCGCAAAGTGGCACCGCCCTCAACCTGCAGCAGGCATTTGCCCTGGCCCGGCGCATTGGCTATCCGGTCATGATCCGGCCTTCCTATGTGTTGGGGGGCCGGGCGATGATGGTGGCCTACAACGACCAAGAGCTGGAGCCGTTTGTGCAGGCTGCGTTCGAGGCCAGCCCGGGGTATCCGGTGTTGATCGATGATTTCCTGGAACAGGCTATCGAGGTTGACGTTGACCTTGTGGCGGATGGCCAGGCCGTTTACATCGGCGGCGTGATGCAGCACGTCGAGGCAGCCGGGATTCATTCCGGTGACAGCGCCTGTGCCACCCCGCCTTACTCGCTACCGGAGACTGTGGTCCAACGCATCTGCGAGGCCTGCGAACGGATTGCGTTGGAGCTGGCGGTCAAAGGCCTCATGAACGTGCAGCTCGCCGTGAAAGATGGCGAGATTTACATCCTGGAAATCAATCCGCGCGCCTCCCGCACCGTGCCGTTCATCAGCAAGGCCACCGGCGTGCCGCTGGCCAAGGTGGCCGCGCGCATTGCCGTGGGCCAGACGCTGGAGCAGATGGGCCTCAAAGGCCGCCGCCCGATTGTGCCCGGATGCGCCGTCAAAGAAGCCGTGTTGCCGTTTAACCGGTTTGCAGGGGTGGACCCGATCCTGGGGCCGGAAATGAAGTCCACCGGTGAGGTGATGGGGTTTGATGAAGACTTTTTGACTGCGTATTGGAAAAGCCAGTTGGCTGCCGGGCAGGTGTTGCCCAACTCAGGCCGCGTGTTCTTGAGTGGCAAGGACTCAGACAAGCCGTGGTTGGTGGAGATCGGGCGGGAGCTGGACGCGCTGGGCTTTAGACTGGTGGCCACTGAAGGCACCGCCCGGGCCCTGCAGCAGGCCGGCTTGAACGTCGAGCTGGTGTACAAGCTGCACCAAGGCCGCAGCCCGACCATTCTGGATTACATGAGCGCCAAGGCAGTCCAGTTGCTCATCAACACACCCAGCGGGCCGGTCTCGCGCGCCGACGAGGTGCGCATCCGGTCCGAAGCCATCTGGCGCGGGTTACCTCTGGTCACCACCGAGTCGGGCGCTCGAGCCACCGTGGCTGCCATACGGCACATGCGTGGCCGGGACTGGCAGGTGCGCGCCCTTCAAGACTTAACCCCTGCCCCCCAGCTACGCACACCATCAACTGTTGCGGTCTAAACAGCAGATCACCCGCTGTTGGATCGCGTCGGCCCACAAAAGCACCGGCGCCGGCATGGCCGCCGCATCGACCACCCGCACAATCGGCGCCCAGCGCTCGGCGCTGCGGCCCCAATCCGCCAGCCGGTTGGGGGCTGCCTCAAAGAAGTTCCGGTTGACATAATTGTCGCCCTGCTGGGGGAACAGGGCCACATACAACATGTCCAGCTCGACCAGCTCGTTGATGAAGTGCGTGCCCAACGACACGTCCGGCACCAGGCTTTCGTGCATGGTCACAATCTCACACAAAACCGCCACGCGGTTGATCTCGCTAAAAGCCACCGGGATGCCCAGCTCCGGACTGCGCGTGCCCCACCGGCCCGGTCCGATCATCATCACGGCCAGTCCGTCCCGGGCCGAGGCGCGATTGATCTCACCGAGCATGCGCGCCACGCCGTAGCGGTCCTGCATCGGCAGCCGGCTGTAAAGCTCCGGCACCACATACACCAAGCGATCAATCCGGCCCACCCGGCTGCGACCGACCACCGCCCCTCGGGCCGAGATGAGCAGGTCTTCGGGTCGGGCCTTGGGCGGAGGCACGCTGACTAGCTCGGTGCCCTGCACCTGCAGGGGCCGACACTGAAGCAGGTTGATCTTGTAGTGGCGGTCGTCGGTAAAATTGGCGGTGAACTCAATGTCCACTGGGTGTTGGTAGGCGGTTTGCAGCGTTTGCAGGATGGCTCGCAGGTCAGCCACTAGATTGGTCTCTTTCAGCAGCCGGTCGAACGTGAGCACCCAGTGGGGCGAGGCGCCGGTGGCGCCCGGATCCGCCGAGGCAAACAGCTCGATGGGCAACTCGGTATTGTCCCGAACCAGTTCGGTAAACTGGCCTGAGGTAAGCTGGTTAGCCTCAAGGTCCAGGTAGTCCACCCGGTGCTGGGCGTAGCGGGCGATTTGGTCAAAGGTGGTCTCAGGCCGCTTGTCCGGGGCATTCAGTGCCACCAAGCGCGTGTAGTCGTCATCGGTTCGTTCAACAGCCCGTGTGCCCAACCCGAAGACCAGCCGCACCACGCCTGCTTTGGGGTCAATGGCGCGGTCCCACGCATAAGGGTTGAACGAGAACCCCACGCCCGCCACGTGCGGGTAGTAAGCCCGGCCATACATCTGGCCGGACACGCGCATGATCAACAGCGCCATTTGTTCGTCCTTGTCCAACAGGCCACGTCGAGCGCGGTAACTGAGGGCCCGCTCGCTCATGGTGCTGGCGTAGATGGTGCGGATGGCGGCCAACAGGTCTTGGAACCGCTGTTCGCGTGGGCCTTGATTGGCGCAGAACAGACTCTCGTATTTGCCGGCAAAGGAATTGCCATAGTTGTCTTCCAGCAACGAGCTGGACCGCACGATGAACGGCGATTGGCCAAAGTAATCCAGCATGCCTTCCAACTGCCGGAGTATCTCTGGTGGGAACTCGCCCACCAACATGCGGCGGCGGGCCTGCTCGGCGCCGTCGAGGAAGGTTTCGGGATTCCGCTGTTTCTGGCGCAGCCACCAGATGCCGTTGCGCACGACGAATTCGTAAAACACATCTGAACCCACGTAGAATGAGTCGTGCTCTTCGAGCACCGCGGCCAGGCGCGGGTCGGCGCGCTTGAGAATGGCCCGGGCCAACAACATGCCGACCGTCTTGCCGCCCACCAGGCCGGTGCCGATCATGCGTTGGCGCACCTGCAACAGGTCCTCCAGGGTGAGATACTGCGTCACCAGCCTCCGCATGGCCGGGTCGCGCGTAAGCATCATGCTGGTAAGGGTGCCGAACAGCTCCGGAGCGTCGGTTCGGGGGTCGGGCCGTTGCTGGGGCTGGCGCACCAACTGGCGCGCGCGTTCAAAGCAACTTTCCCAATAGCCCATGCCAGCCTCCGGTGCGGGGCCGGACCAACGCTCGGTGGTCATGATTTCGGCGATGAGCGCGCTGGAGGAGACCACCTTGAATTCATCCCCACGCCGCACATGGAGCATGTTCATGGTGGGCGAATGCCGGTGTTGGACCTTCAGCGGGTGGATATACAGGTCGCCCTTGGAGCGATACACATCCAGGAAAAGCTGCGTGGTTTGGCGGATCAGCTCCAGCGCTCGCGCCGCGTGCTGATGCCGATACAGCCCAAAATAAGCCACCGTGGCCAGGTCGTAGAGATATGGGCAGGTGAGCATGAAAAAGTTGGCCAGCATCTGGTCCGAATACCAGTCCTGGGCCATGCGCGACAGCACATCGAACACGTAGTAAGCCCCTTCGCCAGCGGCTTGAATCACAGCGTGGGTCTCAGCGACGAAGCTCTCAAAACCATGTTTGGGCTCCAGCTCGTGCACTTCAGCGCCATGTTCTGGCCCGAGCAGAGCGGCCTCATGACCGAACCGAAAGTAGATTAGCTTCTTGCCGTTGCGATGGGCCGCCTGAGCAAACGGCAGCACCAGCTCCCGATAATCCTCCAAGCTGTCCAACTGCCAGACGATGTTGTCGCCGGGCAGCAGCCCTTTGAGCACCCGGTCAAGCCCGGGCAAGCCTGTGGTCAATGTTGGATCCGGCATCTACCACACTGTTTCATTGGCCCTGGCGGCCCCCTGGTCGCCGGTGTGGGTGGAACGCGTCGCCTGGGCGATTCATGGCTGGAGGTTGAACCAACGGATCAGGTGGCGTGCCGTTTGCACACCGTCGGCAATGGCGTGCACCACCAGTGAAGCGCCCCGATGCATGTCACCGGCCACAAAGACCCCATCCGCACTGGTCATGTGCCGGTCGTCCCGCCACAAAAACCCCCGTGGATCGCGTTTCAGCCCCAGATCGTCGGCAATGGCGCAACGGCCCGGAGCCACAAACCCCATCGCCAACAGCACCAACTCGGCCTCTAGGGTGAATTCGCTGCCCTCGATCGGCTTTGGCTGAGGCGGTTTGCCCTGGGCGTCGGGTTCCCATCTGACTTGGACCGCATGAACAAACCGCACCTGGCCGTTTTCGCCCGAGAACGCTGTGGGGCTGACGCTCCAGCGCCGGATCAGGCGGCCTTCTTCATGACTCGAGGAATCCCGCCGCTTATACGGCCACAACGGCCAAGGGGTGGTCGGTGCGCGAGTGGGCGGCGGCTCGGGCAAGATTTCCAATTGCACCACTTGCCGTGCCCCTTGTCGTATGGCCGTGCCAATGCAGTCGGCCCCGGTATCCCCGCCACCAATCACCACCACGTTCTTGCCTTCAGCAGTGATCGCAGGCTGCCCTGACAACGGTTCGCCGCTCACCCGCTGATTTTGCTGGGTGAGATAATCGAGGGCAAAATAAATGCCCTCCAGCTCGCGCCCGGGCACATTCAAATCCCGCGGTTGGCGTGCCCCACCGGCCAGCACGATGGCCTGGTAGCGCTGCTGCAAATACCGGCAAGAGATGTCCACCCCGGCTTCCAACCCGCACTCAAAGACCACGCCTTCCTGGCGCATCAGGGCCAGCCTGCGGTCCAGCACCCACTTTTCCAGCTTAAAATCCGGGATCCCGTACCGCAGTAGGCCACCGGGCTTGGGAGCGGTTTCATAGACTGTCACGCCCAGGCCAGCGCGACGCAACAGTTGGGCTGCTGCCAGACCCGCCGGGCCTGAGCCCACCACCGCCACGCGCTCGGGCCGTGTCCGTGAGGGTGGTTGCGGCTGCACGTAGCCGCGCTGGAACCCCTGCTCGATCACTGCCAGCTCGATCTTACAGATGGTCACCGGCGGCTGGATCAACCCCAGCACACAGGCACTTTCACAAGGTGCCGGGCAAACCCGCCCGGTAAACTCCGGAAATGGATGGGTATGCAACAACAGGTCCAAGGCCTCTTTCCATCGGCCTCGGGCTGCTTGGGCGTTGATCTCCGGGATGATGTTGCGCAACGAACAGCCGCTGTGGGCCGTGTGGCAGAAGGGAATGCCGCAGCTCATGCAGCGAGTAGCTTGAGTGCGGATGTCCCGTTCGCTCAGGGGCAATTCAACCCAGCGATAATCCCGCACCCGCTCCGGCACCGGCCGGTACGCTGGGTCCTGCCGCGGCACTTCAAGAAAGGCGCGTTCAGTGGCCATAGGATCGGTAGCTTGCCCAGGACCGCGCAGCAGCCGGCTGAAGCGGCTTGGGCGACAGTTCTGTGGCTACGGCGCCGGCTGGGCTGACAGTGAAGTTCGGTCTCTGCATGGCAGCTCCAGGTTAGTCGCGTACCACCTCAGCCCGTTCGACGGCCAAGTCCTCGCGGCTGAGCCGGCCCAAGGCCCGTTTGTAATCGGTCGGAAAGACTTTCACGAAATACGGCAGGCACCGCTCCCAATGTTTCAGGATGTACTGAGCTCGCCGGCTGCCAGTGTAACGCAGGTGGTTTTCGATCAACCTGCGCAGTTCGGCTTCGTCGTGTTCGTCCTCGACCCGCTCCAAGTCAATCATGTCCAAATTGCACCGGTCGTCGAACATGCCGGTGGTGTCATACACGTAAGCAATGCCGCCGCTCATGCCGGCACCGAAGTTGACACCGGTGGGCCCCAGCACCACCACCCGACCGCCCGTCATGTATTCACAGCCGTGGTCGCCCACGCCTTCGACCACAGCCAGCGCCCCACTGTTCCGAATGGCAAAACGTTCGCCTGCCAGACCACAGATGTAAGCCTCTCCCGAGGTGGCGCCATACAGCACCACGTTCCCAACAATCACGTTTTCGGCTGGGTCAAAGTCTGCCCCAGGCGGCGGGCGCACAATGATCTTGGCTCCGGACAGGCCTTTGCCCAAATAGTCGTTGGCCTCGCCTTCCAAAATCAACGTCATGCCCCGGCAGCAGAACGCCCCGAAGCTCTGGCCGGCTGAGCCGCGGAACCGCAACGTGATGGTGTCGTCGGGCAGCCCTTGGCCCCCGTATCGCTTCACGATCCGACCGGAGATAATGGTGCCGACGGTCCGATGCACGTTGCGGATTTGAAAGCCCAGCTCCACCGGTCGGCCGGTCTTGACCGCCGGCTCGACGTGGGGCCAGATGCGATGGTCAAGCGCCGTGTCCAGCTCGTGATCTTGCAGTTCGGTTTGGCGGACCGCCTCGGGTGGGGCCTCCGGTCGGTAGAAGATCCTCGAAAAATCCAACCCACGCGCCTTCCAAAAGCTGATGGCCTCGTTGACATCCAACAGGTCGGAGCGGCCCACAATCTCCTCCAGCCGGCGGAAGCCCAGCTCGGCCAGGATCTCCCGCACCTCGCGTGCGACCATGAACATGAAGTTGACCACGTATTCGGGGCGGCCCTTAAAGAACTTGCGCAGTTCAGGGTCTTGGGTGGCCACGCCCATCGGGCAGGTGTTCTTGTGACAGGCCCGCATCAGCACGCAGCCCAACACCACCAACGCCGCCGTGGCAAACCCAAACTCTTCAGCCCCAAGCATCGCCGCCACCACCACGTCGCGTCCGGTCTTGAGCTGGCCATCGGTCTGCAGCCGCACCCGGCTGCGCAACCGGTTCAACACCAACGTCTGTTGCGTTTCCGCCAGCCCCAGCTCCCAAGGCACACCCGCATGACGCAACGACGATAACGGCGAGGCGCCGGTGCCGCCGTCGTAGCCGCTGATCAGGATCACGTCCGCATGCGCTTTGGCCACACCAGCCGCCACCGTCCCCACCCCAGTCTCAGCCACCAGTTTCACCGACACACGCGCATCCGGGTTGGCGCATTTCAGGTCGTAAATGAGCTGTTTAAGGTCCTCAATCGAGTAAATGTCGTGGTGTGGCGGTGGCGAAATCAACGTCACATACGGGATCGAATGGCGGGTCTTGGCAATCCAGGGATAGACCTTGTCGCCCGGCAGTTGGCCGCCTTCACCCGGCTTGGCCCCTTGGGCAATCTTGATCTGCAGGTCGCGCGCATTGGCAAGGTACTCGGCCGTGACACCAAATCGCCCGCTAGCAACTTGTTTGATTGCACTGCACCGGCTGTCGCCGTTTGGCAACGGCACATACCGTTCCGGGTCCTCGCCACCTTCACCGCAGTTGCTCATGGCCCCGATCCGGTTCATGGCAATGGCCAACGTCTCGTGCGCTTCCTGGCTGATCGAGCCGAAAGACATGGCGCCCGTCACAAACCGCTTGACGATCTCGGTTTCGGGCTCGACTTCATCCAACGGCACTGGCGGCCGGGTCTTCTTGAATCGGAACAGGCCGCGCAGGGTGAACTGTTTTCGGCTCTGGTCATTGACCAGGGCAGCGTATTTGCGATACAACTCGTAGTCGTTTTTCCAAGTAGCCTGCTGGAGATAAAAGATCGTGTCCGGGTTCCACAGGTGCCGTTCGCCGTCAGCGCGCAGGGCGTAATGGCCACCACTGGGAAGCACCTGACTAGCTAACCCCGGCGGGGCGTGGGCGGCGGCGTAGCGTGCGTTGGCTTCGCGGGCAATTTCATCCAAACCAATCCCCTCGATGCGCGACGGAGTGCCGGGGAAGTACCGGCTGATCAGGTCACTGTTCAGCCCGATCGCCTCGAAGACTTGGGCGCCCCGGTAACTACGCAGGGTCGAGATGCCCATCTTGGACATGATCTTCAGTAACCCTTTGCACAGGGCCTTGATGTAGTTTTCCAGAGCCTGGGTGATACTCAGGTCCTTGCTCAGCCGGCCACTGAGCACCAGGTCAGCCACCGTCTCGAATGCCAGGTACGGATTGACCGCCGAGGCGCCGTAACCCAGCAGTGTGGCCAAGTGCATCACTTCGCGCGCTTCGCCGGTCTCGACGATCAGCCCCACGCTGGTGCGCAGCCCCTGCCGGATCAGATGTTGATTGACGGCCGAGACGGCTAGCAGCGCCGGGATAGGCGCCTGCTCATCCGGCAGATCACGATCGCTGAGCACCAAGATGCGGTGTCCAGCCCGAGCTGCCGCTTCAGCCTGTTGACAGAGCTGGTCCAGGGCAGCCTCCAGTTCCTTGCCGCCTCCCCCGGCCGGGAACCCAATGGGCAACGTGACACTGGTGAAATCCGCTATGTGCAGGTTGCGGAGCCGGGCCAGGTCTTCATTGGACAGGACCGGATGGCGCAGCTTGACCAAGCGGGCTTGTTGAGGCGTTTCCTCAAGGATGTTGGGTGAGTTGCCAATGAAGGTCATCAATGACATCACCAATTCCTCGCGGATGGAATCAATGGCGGGGTTGGTGACCTGGGCGAACATCTGCTTGAAATACCAGTAGAGCAACTGCGGATGCTCGGACAACACCGCCAGGGGCTCGTCAGTGCCCATCGAGCCGACCGGTTCGTGCCCGGTGGCAGCCATCGGGTCCAGGATACACTGCAGGTCCTCACGGGTGTAACCGAATAGTTTCTGGCGCGCAAACAGGGTCTCGGCCTGAGGCACAACTGGCCCCACCGACTCGAAAAAGCCGTGCACGCTGATCTTATTCTCATGGACCCAGCGGCGATACGGCCGGCGGCGCGCCAGGCTCATCTTAATCTCGACATCCTTGTGCAGCCGTCCGGTCTGCAGGTCCACCAAGATCATTGCCCCGGGGCCCAATCGCCCCTTTTCACGGACAGCCTCGGGCGGAATCTCCAGCACCCCGGCCTCAGAGGCCAAGACCATGAATCCTTCTTTGGTGATGGTATAGCGAGCCGGACGCAAGCCATTGCGGTCCAGGATTGCCCCCACATACCGGCCGTCGGTGAACACCACTGCTGCCGGGCCGTCCCATGGCTCCATCAGGCCGGCATGGTATTCGAAGAAGCCACGCAGATCAGGCCCCATGGGATACCGCGGTCCCCAAGCCTGCGGGATGAGCATCAACATGGCATGGGCCAGGGAACGGCCCCCTTGCACCAGCAGCTCCAAGGTGTTGTCTAGACAGGCCGAGTCACTGCCGCGCTCGTCGATGATCGGCAGGAGCTTTTCGATATCGGCACCGAACAGGTCCGAACGCAGATTGCGTTCCCGGGCACGCATGGCATTGAGGTTGCCCCGCAGGGTGTTGATTTCGCCATTGTGGGCTAGGTATCGGAACGGCTGGGCCAGCTCCCATGAGGGAAACGTGTTGGTGCTGTAACGCTGATGCACCACCGCCACGGCGCTCTCCAGCCGCGGATCCTGTAGTTCGGTGTAGAAGGCTGGCAACTGACGCGCCAGCATGAGCCCCTTGTAAACGATGGTGCGGCTGGAAAAACTGGGCACATAAAACCGGCCCTGCCCAGCTAGCTCCGCCGCCACCCGTTTCTCACACAGCCGCCGCGCCACGTAAAGTTTCCGCTCAAATGCCTCGGTGCTCAAGCTGCCCGCATCGACAAAACATTGCCAAATAGCCGGCTGTGTGCGCCGCGCAGCCTTACCCAAGGCTGACGAGTTGGTGGGCGTTTGGCGCCAGCCCAGCAACCGCAGGCCCTCCTCGGCCAGGGTGCGTTCGACGGTTTGGAAGACAGCCTTTTGCGCCTCCGGTGAATCGGGCAGAAACATCATCCCAACACCGTAGCGGTCCGGTAACTCGAAGCCCAACTGACAAGCCTGCCGGAAAAATCGGTCCGGAATCTGGATCAAAATGCCGGCGCCATCGCCCGTGTCAGCATCCGCCCCTGAAGCACCGCGATGCTCCAGATTGGCCAACACTTCGATGGCCTGATTGATGACGGTGTGGGTTTTCTGACCGCCAAGGTTGCAAACGAACCCCACCCCACACGAATCCTTCTCGAATTGGGGGTCGTAAAGCCCTTGGGCAGGCGGTAACCCGGACTGCCCCGGCTCATTTTGCGCCTCGTGGGTCACGCTCATAATCCTACCACGGTGGGGCTTGCGGCGAAGGCCAGAGCCCGACAGCCGCACCTCGTAGCCTCACTAGCGAATCTAGGCTTGGCCCAGGCCGTTGAATCAGTGGAGTCGAGCGCTGAACGCGGCACTGCCAGGCCGGATGCGCCTGGCCGCTGAGGCACAGGGTTTGAAGCGCCCGAACCTTCCACGTAGCCGCTTTGCCTGGTTTGACCAACAAGCTTCATGCAGCTCATCACACCATTTATACTGTCAGCCGACGGCTTGTCCAGGTGGGAATGACCGCAACACGCCTGCCCCTGCAGCGCCGTTTGTGCTCCGGCGGTTGCACAACGTGGCTTTGGTCTCTGCGTTCAGCCTCCACGCGCTTGTGGCTGCCGGGGCGGTGATGTAGCGCGACGACACCGCGGGCCAGGCCAACGATTCGGCCCCGCCACCCAGCACTTGCAACGTTGTAGTCCGTACAGTGACAAGAACCGTTCTTGCACACCGGTTTTCGGTGGCAAGCTTGATGCCAGATGGGAGAATCCAAGCATAACCGTTTGACCCAGAACCGGTTACGATGGATTCGCGGGCTGCCAGTTCAAGAACAGAGCTACGCAGCTCGTAGGATCAGCCGCCCCGAGGTTACAATTTTGTCGTCCCAAGGCCCAAAGCTATACTCGGCTTTGCCCAAGCCAACGCAAGCCGCCAGCGTTATCCCAGGCTCACTCAGCAGAGTGGGCGGCTCGGGGCCCAGCGCAAGGGTCAGCTCAAGAAGCGTATTTCCTGGGATCGATCCCGTAGCGTTTGACCTTGTAACCGATGATCCGCGGCGTTGTGCCGAGGTTTCGGGCTGCGGCAGCCATGTTACCGCGCGTCAGCTTCAGTGCGTCAATGATCAGGTCCCGTTCGTAAGCCGACACCAAGCCCTTCAGGTCGCCTTTCAGTGGCGTGCCGCCCACGTCAGCTCTCTGTAAGCTAGGCGGCAGGTGGTAGGGATGGATCACGTCGCCTTCGGCCACCAGCACGGCACGTTCGATGCAGTTTTCCAGCTCGCGCACATTGCCTGGCCAGTGATAGCTCAACAGCAAATCAATGGCCGCACTGGACAAGCGGCGGACATTTTTGCCGAGCTGCCGAGCGTATTTCTCGATGAAATAATCTGCCAGCAGCGTGATGTCGGCCTTGCGCTTGCGCAGCGGCGGCACATAAATCGGGAACACGTAAAGCCGGTAAAACAGGTCCTCCCGGAACTTGCCCTCGACGACCAACTGGCTCAGGTCACGGTTTGTGGCGGCAATGAGGCGGACATTGACCTTGATGGTCTTGCTACCGCCGACCCGCTCGAACTCGCGCTCCTGCAACACCCGTAACAGCTTGACTTGGATAGCTGGCGGCAGCTCGCCGACCTCGTCCAAAAACAGGGTGCCGGTGTCGGCCAGCTCGAATCGGCCTTTGCGCTCGGTGGCGGCGCCTGTGAAGGCACCTTTCTCGTGGCCAAACAGTTCGCTTTCGATGAGCGTCTCAGGCAATGCCGCGCAGTGGGCCTTGATGAACGGACGGTCGGCGCGGTCGCTACTGTAATGAATGGCCTGGGCAACCAACTCTTTGCCCGTGCCGGTCTCGCCAGTGATGAGCACCGTGGCGGGCGTCTTTGCCACTTGGGCAATCTGCTCATACACAAGCCGCATCTCATGCGAGTTGCCAATGATGTTGCCGGGCCGAAACCGCTCGCGCAGTTCGGACCGGAGCCGCTCGTTCTCCTCGATCAGCCGGTCGCGCTCTTCTTCGGCAGCCCGCCGCAGCTTGACCGCTTGCGCTATCAGCGAGGCCACAATGCTCAGCAACCGCACGTCCTCCTGCAGGTCATGCGCCGGATCAAACGGCCGGTCCACACTCAAGGCACCAACTACTTCGTTGCCCACCTTGATGGGCACACAGATGAACGAGGTATCAGGCCGTTTGCCGCGCCGTGTCCGGTCCAAAAACTGGTCCGATTCGCTGGTCTTGGGAATGACAGCCGGTTGGCCGGTCAACACCACTTGTCCGGTGACGCCTTCACCCAGCCGGTACCGGCCCAGGCGCTTCTGGGCTGCGGATAGCCCGTGGGCGGCCTCGATCTGAATCTCGTTCGTGCGCCGATTCAGCAGCGTCAGGGTGGCATATCGCATGTCCAGGAACCGGGCCAGCGCTTCCAGCACTGGGTTGACCACCTCCCGCAGGTCCAGACTCTGCTCCAACAAGCGGCTAATCTCATACAGGAGCGTAATCTCCCGCAGCGACGCCTCGCTGTTGAGCGACGCTGTGACGTTGCTACTCATCTGCAGTCCAAGCCCACGTTAACGGTTGACATGCCCAGACGGTCCGGAGGGCTCGGGGCAGTTCCTGCCTGGGAGCCAGCGGCCCAACCGCCCCTCTGGCCTCTCCCCCCGAGCCATCAACCCTGGCCCAGCGGCGGGCCAGTAGCCGCCCCGACCTCGCGCGTTCCTCAGGGTGACTTTAGCAAGGATCAACCGGCGCCGCAACGGCGTTGGGGCTGATTCTTGCAGCCCAGGCTGCTGGCCAAGAACCGGAGAGCTTATCCCGAGGCACAAGGACCCTCTTGCCCGAAGATGCCGTGGCTGAAGCTGATCCAGCACGCCGTAGCTGAGACTGGCGCAGTAGCTTGACGCCGGACCTCAACCCCAGCCAGCAGGGCTTCCCAAGGCCAAGTTGGCCTGAAAACGTCGGAGCGGCGATGAATGCCTGCGCACGCGGCAGCTACAAGGAACGCTACCGTGGCCCGAGGCAAACCCAACAGAGCAAGCCAGCCTAAGTAAAGCTAGACAGCCTAGGTAAAGCTACATTATTGTAGTTTCCAGCGCAACATGCCGCCATTTTTGTCGATTTATGCTGCGGTGGCGCGCGCGAGGCCATTGCAGGTTAACTTTCTTAATCGGTTGACTTGCAGACACTTAACCTGCAGATCATGAACCTTCCAGCCCGGCTGGCACACCCTTTGCGGACGGCTCCAATCGATTGACGATGTGGCATTTTTCGTTGACGAGTGGGCTGACTGACCCTGGGCCGCCCAATAGCTGGTCGGCTTGCCTGGGTTGGTGTTCATGCGGGGCATTCGCCGCGCCGTCGGCTCGAACGTGCGCACGCCACGACCACTGTCGGTCCCGTTGCGCTGCTGGCCTGGTGCCTACTGGGGAGCAGATGGCCGCCCTGGCCCGCTAACCTGCTTCGATGCAACCAAGCTGCAAGCCCTAAAGCCGTGAAAAAGATCGAAGCCATTATCAAACCGTTCAAGCTCGACGAGGTCAAAGCTGCTCTCAGCCAGATCGGGGTGGAGGGCATGACGGTGATCGAGGTCAAAGGGTTCGGGCGTCAGCGAGGGCATACCGAGATTTATCGCGGCAGCGAATATGTGGTGGACTTGCTGCCGAAGATCAAAATCGAGCTGGTCTTGCCCGATGACCGCGTGCAGGAAGCGCTCAGCGCCATCCTACGCTCAGCCAAGACAGGCAAGATTGGCGACGGCAAAATCTTCGTAACCCCAGTCGAGGAGGCTATCCGCATCCGGACCGAGGAGAAGGGCGAACGGGCTGTCTGAACTGAGCCGAGTGCGCCCCAGTGGAAGCTCAATTTGTGATCGGACCACACTAATGCGGGTTTCAGTAATGAGAACGAGAGTCTTGATTTTGATGCTGTGCTTAGGTTTGACGGCTGGGTGTGCGTTGAGCGCCGACAGCTCGACAACCCCTGAACGGTCGCTAGCTGAACGGATCCAGGACCTGGAAGCCTATGTGAACAATGCGGCCCGAAACACCGCCTCGACCGCCGCATCCAAGGTTCCTGGGCCTGGGCCTGGCCATAACGCGTGGCAAATGACCTCCACAGCTATGGTGCTGTTCATGACCTTGCCGGGCTTGGCGTTGTTTTATGGCGGCTTGGTCCGGCGCAAGAACGTGTTGTCGGTCATGGCCCAATGCTTGGGTATTGCCGGGTTGGTCACGATTCTGTGGTGGCTGTGCGGCTACAGTCTCGCCTTTGGGCCTGGCACGCCATTCTTGGGCGGGTTGGATTTTGCGTTGCTCCGGGGCGTCACCGGTGCGGGCGTGGGCCAGGGCAGTCCCTGGATCTCGAACAACGTGTGGGCGATTTTCCAGCTTACGTTTGCCATCATCACCCCGGCACTGATTGTGGGGGCCATTGCCGAGCGGATGAAGTATCCGGCGGTGCTGCTGTTTGTCGGGCTGTGGATGTTCGGGGTGTATTTCCCGCTGGCGCACATGGTTTGGGCTGCCGACGGCCTGATGTGTGGCGCCTTGAACCCCCACGCGCCGATCAAGGCGCTGGATTTTGCGGGCGGCACGGTGGTGCACATGTCTTCCGGTTGGTCAGCCTTGGTATTGTGTTTGATGGTAGGCAAACGTTTGGGCTGGGGCAAAGAGCTCATGCCCCCTCACAGCATGGTGCTGTGCGTCATTGGCACAGGCATGCTGTGGGTCGGCTGGTTCGGCTTCAATGCTGGCAGTGCCCTGGCGGCTGATGGCATTGCAGCCAATGCCTTCACCGCTACGATGTTGGCCCCAGCCACAGCCGGATTTGTCTGGGCCATGGCCGAATACCTGCTCAAAGGCAAACCTTCGGTCTTAGGCTTCTGCTCCGGTGTGGTGGCGGGTTTGGTAGTGATCACGCCTGCGGCTGGTTTTGTTAGTGCCACCAGCGCCGTGGTGATTGGCTTGGCAGCGGGCCTGATCCCATTCTGGGCCTGCTGGAAACTGAAGGCTTGGCTGGGCTACGACGATGCCCTGGACACGTTTGGTATCCACGGCGTAGGCGGCACGCTGGGTGCACTGATGACCGGCTGGCTAGCCAGCCCGGAGGTCAACCCTGTGGTGGGCAACATTTCGGGCCGGTTATGGCATCAGCTTGCCGCTATTGGGCTGACCTTGGCCTTGGCGGTGGTAGGCACGACCCTTATTGCCGCCGTGGTCAACGCCTTGATCGGCCTCCGCGTGAGCGAAGAGGTCGAAGTGATGGGTTTGGACCTTGCCGAGCATGGGGAAGAAGGCTACACCAGCGCCTGAACGGATTTGCGGGGTTCGGGGGTCCTGACCGCAATTGGGTCAACCGCTACCGAAGCCCGCTACACAGCAACCGTAACGTTAGACGACAACGCTCAACAGGAAACCTGCACCAATGGCAAAAAAGACGAGTTCAGCTCCGACAACTGCACGAGACGTCTTGGCGCTAGCCCAGCAAGCCGGCGCCAAGATGGTGGATATTAAGTTCGTGGACCCGTTTGGCACCTGGCAACACTTCTCCTGCCCGATTGAAGAGTTGACGGAGGAGGTGTTCACCGAAGGGTTCGGCTTTGACGGCTCCTCGATCCGGGGCTGGAAAAGCATCGAAGCTTCCGACATGCTGGCCATGCCTGACCCCGCCACCGCGTTCATAGACCCGTTTTGCGCCGAGCCGACCCTGTCGTTGACTTGCACCATAGCCGAGACGGGCACGCGCGAGCCTTATAGCCGGGATCCACGTGGCATTGCCCAAAAGGCTGAGCGCTACTTGCTCAGCACCGGCATCGCCGACCAAGCCTTCTTTGGGCCGGAGGCTGAGTTCTTTATCTTCGATAACGTCCAATACGATGCCAAAAGCAATGGCGCATTCTACTCCGTCGAAAGCGAAGAGGCCATCTGGAACACCGGTCGCGAGGAGATGCCCAACTTGGGCTACAAAATCCGGCACAAAGAGGGCTATTTCCCGGTGCCACCGGCCGACACGCTGCAAGACCTGCGCACCGAGATGGTGTTGACCATGGTCAAGTTGGGTGTGCCGGTGGAAAAGCAGCATCACGAGGTGGCCACCGCTGGCCAAGCCGAGATCGATTACCGGTTCGATACACTAGTGCGCGCAGCCGACGCGATGATGGTCTATAAATACGTGGTCCGAAACGTGGCTCGGAAACATGGCAAGACGGCCACGTTCATGCCCAAACCGCTCTTTGGCGACAACGGCAGCGGCATGCACACCCATCAAAGCCTCTGGAAAAAGGGCAAACCGCTGTTTGCCGGCAACGAGTACGGCGGGCTGAGCCAGTTAGCTCTCTACTACATCGGCGGTCTGCTCAAACACGCGCGCGCGTTGTGTGCCTTTTGCAGCCCCACCACCAACAGCTACAAACGCCTTGTGCCCGGCTACGAGGCCCCCGTCAACCTGGCTTACAGCGCCCGAAACCGCTCAGCCGCTATCCGTATCCCCACCTACTCCGAAAATCCCAAAGCCCGACGCATCGAATACCGACCGCCGGATCCCAGCGCCAATCCCTACCTGTGCTTTGCGGCCATGCTGATGGCCGGCTTGGACGGTATCCAGAACAAGATCGATCCCGGTGAACCGATGGACAAGAACCTCTACGAGTTGCCGCCTGAAGAGTTGGCCCGTGTGCCCCAGATTTGCGGCAGCCTCGAAGAGGCTATCCGCGAGCTGGAGGCTGATCACGAGTTCCTGCTCAAAGGCGACGTGTTCACCCGGGATTTCTTGGAGATGTGGATCAGCGTCAAGCGCAAGGAAGCCGATGCGCTCCGGCTCCGGCCGCATCCCTACGAGTTTATGCTTTACTACGACGCCTGAGTCGCGCAGGTCGAGAGGGGCGTCGCGTCGCACTGTGGAGACCAAGCTCCGCCCCCCACAACAGGCGCCCCTCAGCCTGCCCTCTCCGCCTTAAGTGGAGAGGGGAACGCCGCCTGGCGAAGAGCGGACGGGGCCAGACCCTCTCCGCTACCACTGGCAGGAGAGAGCGATGGGTGAGGTGCGGGGTGGGCTTCGGAGACAAGATGCGGCCCTGCCTGCCCAGCGCGAGGCTGAGCTTGCTGTGCGCTGGTGCACCGCAGCCCCGCAGGGGCTGCCACAGCATCGGGAGCACCGGCTGCTGGCCCGTCAGTTTCGGCAGCCTGCCCAAACCACCACCGTAGCTCCGTCCAACCATCAAACCGCGAAATACGCGAACGACGCGAAGGAGTTTTTCAGGAACACCCACCTCTGCGCTCTGCGCGTCTGTGCGGTCGATCAATTGCGCGCTGGTTACCCAGCACGGCCCCACGGTCTGCGACCGCAAATCCGAAGCGCGAAATCCGAAACAAATCCCAAGGCTGAAAAGTCCGAAATTCAAAACGGCCATTGGCCCCAACCGGCGGCCCGAGGTACCGATGCGCCGTAGCGCAGACTGGTAGTCTGCCGTGTCGCGGATCGGTAATCTGCAAGCGGACCGAACTACCGAACGGTCTGCCGACTGCCAGTCGGCGATACAGCAGAATACCATTCTGCGCTACAGGTGGCTTGGAGCCGCCCACCGACCAAACGGACCGGTTTCGGGGCATCGACAGGAATTGAGCTATGAGAATTGTGCGCCGTGCCTACCCGCGGCCATGCTATGTTGGGCCTGGGCTCACGGCCCACAGCCCGGTCGGAGCTGCCGACCAATCGGTAGCGTGCGCCTGTTGTCGGACGGTTTCGGCGGCTGTTTCTGGACGGTTCCATTGGAGCCACCTGGTTTCTGGCTGAGCGCTACGATGGAGCGGCTGGGCCGCAGAATGCGCTGGCCAGCCGGGCTATTGATCCGTAGAAGGGGCGGTGTGAACCAGTCGGCAGCCACAGATCAACAGGCGGCTGGTGTGGCCGCTGCACCCGCCTGCGGCACGGGCGGCCATCCTGCCGTGGAAGTTCGACGGCTCAAGGACATCAGCCCGCAGCAGTGGAAGACCGGCATCGCCGCGTGGTTGGGCTGGACGTTTGACGGCCTGGACATGCACCTCTACACGCTGGTGGCGGCGCCATTTGTGGCCACGTTGCTGGGCTTGGCGGCAACCGACACGGCGCATGTGATGGTCAAGGAAAAGAGCGCTTGGATTCAGGGCGCGTTCCTGTTGGGCTGGGCTTTGGGGGGCGGCTTTTTCGGTCGGATTGGCGACCGGCTAGGTCGGAGCCGGGCGCTGTGCCTGACGATCTTGACCTACGCGGTGTTTACCGGGCTATCGGCGGTGGCGCAGACGTGGTGGCAGTTGTTAATCTTCCGGTTCCTCTCGGCCTTGGGGGTGGGTGGTGAATGGGCGGTGGGCTCGGCGCTGTTGGCCGAGACTTGGCCACGGGCCTGGCGGCCCTGGGTGGCGGCGGTGCTGCAGACCGGCGTGAACCTGGGCGTGCTGGCGGCCTGCGGGGCGGCGTGGCTGATGAAAGCGCTTCCAGAACGGTGCCTGTTCTTAGTGGGGATTTTGCCAGCGCTTGTAGTGTTCTGGATCCGGCGCAACGTGCCTGAGCCGGAGGTGTGGCAGGCAGCCAAGCAACGGGCCAAGGCCAAAGAACCGGGTCTGTTGGAGTTGTTTGGGCCGGGCATCCGGCGCATCACGCTGTTGAGCATCGGCGTATGCGCCCTGTCGTTGTCGGGCTGGTGGGCATTTATGTTTTGGCATCCGCAACACCTGATGAACCTGCCGGAGCTGCGGGACTGGACGTTAGAGGCCAAACGGGGCTTGGTGGCGGTGACGTTCTTTTGGGTGATTGCGGTCTCGATTTTTGGGAACTTCTTCGGTGGCTGGCTGGCCAAGCGCATCGGCTATGGCCGAGCCATTGTCCTCATGTTCAGCGGGTTTGTTTTGACGGCCCTGTTGGGTTTCGGGCCGGTGTGGGACTATCGGTTTTTGACCCGGTTCTGGCTACCGTTGTTTGGGTTCTGGTCGGGCGCGTTTGCGTTGTTTACAATGTTTTTGCCGCCGCAATTTCCCACGCTGCTGCGGACCACCGGGGCCGGGTTCTGTTACAACATCGGTCGGATTTGCTCGGCGGTGGGCGTGGTGGTATTCGGCCTGTATCAAAAAGTGGGGGATTACCGCCTGACGCTGCTGTATTCGGGCCTGCTGTTTGCGCCCGCAGCAGCTTTGGCGTTGTTGTTACCCGAGCCGCAGGACGAGCGTTGGAGCGTCCCGGGTTAAGGTCGCTCCAAGGCCCTGCGCCTTGAGGTTGCCTCAGGCAAAGAAGGCCTTGGCTACTTCGTAGAGTTCAGGTGGCACGGTGCGGTTTTTGACGCGCAGCCTCATGGCGCCGGTCTTTTTGTCCGGCACTTCGTGCAGTACGCTGTCCAGGTCCACCGCCACGATCTCACCAGCTTTGAGCGCGACCATTTTGCCGGATTCACCTGCCAAGGCCAGCTCGGCGGCTTTGAGCCCGTATCGGGTGGCCAGCAACCGGTCGAACGCGGTGGGTGTGCCGCCCCGCTGCAGGTGCCCCAGGATCACCGACCGGCTCTCGATGCCGGTGCGTTGTTCGATCAATTCGCACAGCCGTTCGCCCACCCCGCCCAGGCGCACGTGGCCGAAAGCGTCCAGCTTTTGCGAGGCTACTACCTCGACACCCTCCAGCTTGAAGCCTTCAGCCACCGCCACGATCGAGAAGTTCTTCCCGCTAGCGTGCCGGCGCTTGATGATGTCGCAGATGGCGTCCAGGCTCATGGGAAACTCCGGCAGCAAGACCACGTCTGCCCCTCCGGCCACTCCGGCAGCCAGGGTGATCCAACCGGCGTGTCGGCCCATGATCTCGACTACCAACACGCGGCTGTGGGACTCAGCAGTGCTATGCAGCCGGTCAATGGCTTCGGTGGCAATGTTGACTGCGGTATCGAAGCCGAAGGTCTGCTCGGTGCCGTAGATATCGTTGTCGATGGTCTTGGGCACGCCAATGACGGGCTGACCGCGTTTATGCAGGCGCGAGGCCACCGTCAGGGTGTCATCGCCGCCGATGGCAATCAGCACCTCGACTCCCAAGCCTTTGAGGTTGTTGAGGATCGTTTCGACCTGCTGGTCGGTCGGGTTGGTGCGGGAGGTGCCCAGAATAGTGCCGCCTAGGTGCAAGATGCCGCTGACCCGTTCACGCGTCAGCGGAATGTAGTCGACCTTGATCGCCCCGGCCCAGCCGTTGCGAAAGCCCAACACGTTCACCTTTTCAGCAACCGCGCGGCGGGTGATGGCCCGAATGACGGCATTCAGCCCGGGACAATCACCGCCCCCAGTGAGCATTGCCAGCGTTTTCATGGTCGAAATCGTTTGTTGTGGGCGCCATTCTGGCTGAGGGCCGGCCCCGGGTCAAGCCGCACCGAGTCGGATGCGGCCTCCGAACCGGCGCGGGCTGACTGGCGGGCAAAACAAAGGCTCGCCAAATCCAAAATTTTGAGTACAACGAAGGTTCTGTGACGCAATTGACGCACAGCGACTGGACGCGATGAAGACCTATCAACCTGCAGACATTCGGAATGTGGTGCTGGTGGGGCATGCCACCAGCGGCAAGACCATGCTCAGCGAAGCGATGCTGGCGTGCGCGGGGGTGATCAACCGCATGGGCGCCATTGCCAGCGGTTCCACCGTGTCCGACTACCACGAAGAGGAACAGGAGCGCCAATTCTCCGTCCATGCCACCCTGATGCACTGCGAGTGGCAGGGCCGGAAGTTTAACATCGTGGATACGCCAGGGGCCTTGGACTTCATTAGCGAAGCGTTGGGCGCGCTGCGGGTGGCTGACGTGGCGTTGGTGGTGGTGCATGGCCAACAGGGGCCGGGCATCGGCACCGAGCGGGTCTGGGAGGCCGCCACGCAGCACGGCGTGCCGAAGGTGGTGGCGATCAACTGCCTGGATAAAGAAGATGCCGATTTTGACCGGACGCTGGGCCAGGTGCGGAAGTTGTTTGGCGAGCGGGTCTTTCCCCTGGCTGTGCCGATCAACCCCGGGCCCAAGTTTAACCAGGTGCTGGACGTGCTGCGCAATACGGTGGTCACCTACGCGCCCGACCGCAGCGGTAAGTTTACGGAGGCACCCGCCTCGGGCCCGTGGGCTGAGAAGGCCCAACAGCTCCATGCGCAACTGATCGAATACATCGCCGAGTCAGACGACGCGTTGCTGGAGAAGTTCTTCGCCCAGGGCACGCTTAGCGAAGAGGAGCTGCGCGGCGGGTTGCATGCGGCGGTGCTCAAGCAGACGTTCATCCCGTTGTTTGCCGTGGCTGGCGAACCGAACGTGGGCGTGGCGCGGCTCATGGATTTCCTGGCCAAATACGGCCCCTGCCCGACCGACCGACCGGTGGTCAAAGCCCGCGATGCTAATGGGGCCGAGGTGGAAGTCAAATTGACCGATCCGGACCCGGTGTTGTTCATCTTCAAGACCAGCGTCGAAGCTCAGTTCGGCGAATTGTCCTTGTTCCGCGTGTATGCTGGCACACTCAAGCTCGGAGCGGAGCTTTACAACCCGGACCGGCGTTCGACTGAAAAGATCGGCACCATTTACATCACCAACGGCAAGACCCGGCTGACGGTCGAGCACCTGCAGGCTGGCGACATGGGCGCACTGGCGCGACTCAAAGACACCCGCACTGGCGACACGCTTTGCCTGGCCAGCCAACCGGTGCAACTGCCCAAGATCGAATTCCCACGGCCCAATATCCATGCCGCCATCCGGCTGAAGGTCAAAGGCATGGAAGACAAGGTAGCTGAAGGGTTGGCTGCCTTGCACCGCGAGGACCCAGCCTTTAACTACACAGTCGATGCGGAGCTACATCAGACCGTCATTTCCGGCCAAGGCGAATTGCACTTGGCAGTGATTGCCGACCGGCTGAAGCGCCGCTACAAGGTCGATGTCGAGCTGGTGGAGCCGCGCATCCCCTTCCGGGAGACCATCAAGGCCAAGGCCGAGGCCAAGTACCGACACAAGAAACAAACCGGTGGCGCGGGCCAGTTTGCTGAAGTGTGGATGCGGATCGAGCCGCTGCCCCGCAACTCCGGCTTGGAGTTCACCCAGTCGCTGACGGGCCAGAACGTGGACCGGGTGTTTGTGCCGTCGGTCGAGAAAGGCGTCAACCGCGCAGCCGCCGAAGGCATCCTGGCTGGCTATCGCGTGGTGGACCTGAAGGTGGACTTTTACGACGGCAAGATGCACCCGGTGGATTCCAAGGACATCGCCTTCCAAATCGCTGGGTACGAAGCCTTCAAGGAAGCCTTCATGAATGCCAAGCCCTGCTTGCTTGAGCCGATCTACGCCGTCGAAGTCCGCATCCCCGAAGAATGCATGGGCAATGTGATTGGCGACTTGTCCAGTCGCCGCGGCAAGATTCTGGGCATGGAATCGGACGGCCAGATGCAAATCGTGCGCGCTTTGGTGCCGCAGATGGAACTGTACCGCTACTCCAGTGTGCTACGCTCGATCACGGGCGGGCGCGGCTCGCACAAAGAAGAATTCAGTCACTACGAGGAAATGCCGCGCGAGCTGGAGCAGAAGGTTATCGAAGAAGCCCGCCGCCGCAAAGCACAGGGTGAGGAGACCTAACCGCCGACCCTGGCCAGCCAGGTTCCGCAGCGCGCCGAACCCCTTACCGCGTCGGCCTCAGAAGCTCCGCTCCCTCGGAGCGGCTTGTGGACAAAACGGTGCGCTCCTTTGCCCAGGGCGGTGCTATGGTGTCGTTGGCCAAAATCCGAAGGACCAAATCTGAAATCCGAAACAAACCCAAAGGCTCAAACCATCGGAAATTCAGAACGGCTACAGGCCCACCAAACCGGCGGCCCAACGTCACAGCCTCAGGCGCCCACTGCGGATGATCCGCTTTCGAGCGCGATAGCGATGGCAGGACCGGGCGCTGGCCAGTTGGCTTCGGCGCCCTACCGAAACCACCACCCCCAGTTTCGCCCAAGCGTTGCACCGCGGAAACCGTCAAAAACCCTCGAGGCTGTCTGGCCCTCGGTCCTTGGTGTCCCTGTGGTCGATGATTAGCAGGCTGTTGAAGAACGCACGTTCCCGATCAGGAGACCACGAATTCCCACCGAAATTTGGGGGTCATTTTTCAAACCCAGAGCTTTTTCAACATTTTGCTGGGGCCCTGGTTACCCAGGGCGGCGCTGCGCTCGCCTTGGGCTTGTGCTGAGGGGAAGAGTCAACCTGTCTTGGGCAGCTTTGGCGGGCGAACCGTGAATTGCCGGGCAGCGGTATGGGGCTGAGCAGATCGAGGTCTGCTACCCGAGGGTTTGGCGGGGTAGGAGCGGGGTTGACGGGGCCTCATAGTTTATGCGGCTGGAGCGGTCCTAGCTTTGTTCAGCCGGCCAGCCAATAGATCAGCGCAGCCTGCGCCACAGCCACAGCCGCCAGCCCAAGCCACGTCAGCAGTTCAGGCCACAGCAGACTGCGGGGGCGGGTTGGGCTGAGGCTAAACAGGAGCTTAGCAGCGCCTAGCTCCAAGATGTCGCCGTTGCGCAGGTGAGCTTCTTGCACCGGCCGCCCGTTGACGTAGGCCAAAGCTTGGCCCAGGACCTTCAGAACAAATTGTGACCGACCAAGCAAGCAGACCTGGGCGTGATGGTCCCAGACACCTTCCTCGGTGAGCTGGACGTGACAGTCCGGGGCTCGACCCAGCCGCACAGGCAATCGGTCTGCGATCCAACAGGTGCCGGGTTTGCGGCCTGACAAGCAGGTGAATTGGATCACTAAAACAGGCGCCGAGGCACGACGATCTGGTCGTTGGGATAGACCTCCGGGTCCAGTTTTGGATCTTTAAGGGCCTTCTGATAATTGACGATAATCTTGCGCCCGTCCTGTCGAGTCAGTTCGATGCGTTTACGGTTGGCAAAGTCGGTAAAGCCACCTGCGGTATCGATGGCGCGCAGCACGGTGATTTGGCCGGCGTAAAGGAACCGATTCGGGTTGCGGACCTCACCGCCCACGAAGTAGAAGCGCTCCTCGGTTTTGACGGTAACGCTCATCTGCTTGTAAAACTTGGGCACGTACAGGTCAACGATCTCCTTTTCCAATTGCCGCACCGTTTTGCCTGCGGCCTGGATGGTCTGGTTTAGTGGCAACGGGATGTGCCCATCTTCACCGATACGGACTTGGATAGGTTCAATCCGGACGTTCGGCGGTGTGTCTGAGAAGGTCACAGTAATCGAGTCGCCAACCCTGATCAGTCCCAAGCCGCCCACATTGCCCACCGCAGCCGGGGTGGTACTGGCCGAGGCTGGTGCAGGAGCTGGCGTGCCTGGAAGGTTCGTTGCGGGTTGGCTGAGGGTTGCCGGCGGCTGCTCTCCGGGGAAAACAAAGCGGTGGGCAGGGTTCGGCTCGGCGTACTGTGGCCCGGAACAGCCACTGCACAACAGGCCCACCGCAGCTATTGCGCCCAGCCCTTGCACAGCGATGCACCAAGTGGCAGCACGCACTTTTGCTGGCCAGCCCGCGAGTAGGTTTGTCCGCATGGTTCAGTACTTGGACTTGATCTCGACCTTGTCGGACTGCTCGGTCGAGGACTTGGATTTGGACTTGCGCTTGGACTCGCGGGCTTCCTCGCGGTCGGAATCCTCGCTGTGCGAGTAGTAGTAGTAGCCGCTGTAGTAGTAGTAGTTTTCGTCGGAGGCCATGTTGATGTTGTTGAGCACAATGCCCAGCAGGTTGCCGCCCACCTTCTCGACCATTTGCTTGGCGCGGATGGTCATGTGCTGTGGATAACGGCGGTACTGGATAACCTGCAACACCATGTCCACCTCGCTAGCCAGGATGGAGGCGTCGCTCACCCCCATGATCGGAGGCGAGTCGAAAAACACAAAGTCATAGCGCCGTTTCAGGTCCCGAATGAGGTCTTTCATCTGCTGCGAACTCAGCAGGCCCAGAGAGCTGCTGGGCAGTTTACCGCTGGGCATGAAATCTAGCGTAGGCAGCGGAGTGGTTTGGATGACCTCCTCGAGGGTGTTCTGTTTGAGCAAGTAGTTGGTCAGGCCGATGGCGTTGGACACCTTGAACATCTTGTGCAAGCTGGGCCGGCGCAGGTCCGAATCGACCAACAGCACCCGCTGGCCGTTTTGGGCAAAGACAGCCGCCAAGTTGAACAGGGTGGTGGACTTGCCCTCGCCAGCGCCGCCGCTGATGGCGGTCAGGGTATTGAGCTTGGGATCCTTTTGAGCGAACAGGATGTTGGTGCGCAACACACGATACGCCTCGGCATGGGGGCTTTCGGGGCCTTCCTCGATGAGGGAGCCGACGTTTTGCGGGATCACACCCAGCACCGGCGCTTGCAGGGTGCGCTCGACATCGTCGATGGTCTTGACACTGGTGTCCAAGTATTCGATGAAGAAGGCCAAACCCACGCCTAAGGCCAGACCGAAGATGAGGCCCAGGGTAATATTGAGCGCCTTTTTGGGCCGCTCGGCACGCAGGGCTGGCTCGGCCGGATCCACCACCTCGACAATGCCGGTCTTAGGCAGTTCGGCATCAACTTTTTCCTGGTAGATGCGCCACTGGAGCCGTTCCCGGACCACTTGCAAGCTTTCCAGGTCACGCCGGGCTTGCCAGTAGGGCCGGCGCTTGATGGCCAAGTCGATCTCGTTGGTCTTGAACTGGTTCACCTGCTCTTCCAGCAGCCGGACTCGGGCACGTTCCGACTCGACCTTGGCCTTTAAGCCGGTGAGGATGCCATCCAGGCGGTCTTCAATTTGCTTATCGACCTCGTCGCGCAGCATCTGAGTCGCTTTGAAATCTGGGTGCTCAGGCCCGTAGCTGGCTTCCATTGAGGCCAGCCGCTGCTTTGTCTCATGTAGCTTGGAGAGCAACTCAACCAGTTGCGGGTCAGGCGATGCAGTAGCGACAGCTTTACGCAGTTCCTCACGGGTGAGATTGGTCAGGTTCTGGTAGAATGTCTCCATGCGGGCGCAGTCCGCTTGAGCCTCGATGCGCAACGCCTCCAGTTTCCGCAAGCTTTCCGGCTCGATGGTGTGGCCGCCGGGGCCTATGGCCGCGTCCATATCCGAGATCCCTAGCTCGGCTTTGAGCTGATCGACCTCTTTCTGCTTTTCTTTAACCAGCTTGTCCTGCTTGTCCCATTCCTCTTCGAGTTTGCGGATGCCGCGGGCGCTCATTTCGCGGCGGACGGCAAGGCGGTAGTCGCGATAGACCTTGGCGATTTCGTTGGCAATTTCAGCCGCTTCGTATTTATCCTCACTAAAGACGCGGATTTCGATGAGGCTGGTGTTGCGGGACTGGCGCACGTCAATCATGCGCTTGAGCAGGCCGTAGGTGACGTCGGTACGCAGCTCGTTTTCCTCCTTGAATTTCTCGGCCCAGCGCCGGTTCAGGTTCAGGTTGGTGATGACCTGGTAAAGGATGGTTTTGGACTGGATTTTCTCGAACTCGGTCTGGATCCAGTAGGGGTCCCAGCCGGTCTGGCGGGGTTCGTAGCCCAGGCCGGCCACGTCGCTGACGTCTTTTTCGATGGCGATGCGCACAGTGCTGCAGAAGGTCTCCGGCAAGATGTAGGTGACCACCGCCACCGTAAGCGACACCAACAGGAACACGGCCAAAATGACGGTCTTGCGGATGCGGATGATCCGCCAGTAATCCAGGAAGTGCAATTTGACTTCCGGCGTAGTAAACGTTTTGTTGGCTTCCATACGTCAAACCCTCAAACAAAAAGGAGGCCAGACGCGGCGTCCCGGCCTCCTGCTTGGTTAAACTTCAGCGCCGCGTATTCAACCAAACCGTCTCAGTAGGTGGCTCGGACTCCGATGTAGCCCCGGTTTCGGGTAAAGCCCCGGCCACCCAAGTCCGAGTCCAACCGATCATAGTTGTAGCCGACTTCCGCCGACCACCACTGGTTAAATTGGTAACTACAATTGACCCCAGCCAGGAACAACCAGTCCACATCGCCATCGTACCAGCCGCCGTTGAACTTGGTGTGCTGGAGCGTGCCCAAGACTCGGCCGGTCAGTTTGGGTGTGATGCGATGGCTGACCTGCGAATACAGCACAAATGCCTCCGACCCCGCGGTCACGTCTCTGAGGCTGCCGATATTCAGGCCGGGTACTGACACATCCGTGACGCTGGGTTGGTAGCGCACCCCAGCAGTGACCTGACTGCCGGGCAGGTACTGGTATGTGACGCTACCGTCCACATACGGGTTCCAGGCGTCGGCTTCGGTCAAGTCGTCAAACGCCGTGTGGCTAGCCCCAAGCCGGACTGCTGTGCTCAGGACGCTGCTGAGGGCGTATTCGCCGCCCAAATACACGTAGTGGGTCTTGTAGCTGCGGATGGAGCCGGGGATCAATGTCACATTTCCTGTGATTGGATCTTGCAAACCGGCCAACGGATCGTCGCTGGTGTAGTCCACCCAGCCGAACTGGTATCCCACCAAGCCGACCAGGTTCTCCCGAGCCTGGTAACGCAAGTCGATATTGGGGTAATACTCCATCCGGTTTAGCACGGCCGCCAAGCTGCCTAAGCCGAGTGGGTTTACGTATTGTGTCCCGTTCCAACTGTCGGCCCTGACGTCTTCTTTGTCCTGGAAGTAGTCGTACCACAGGTGCGTAAAGCCCAAGCTGACCCCCAACTGTTCGGTCAGCAGGGCCGTAAAGCCCAGACCCACCCGGTTGCGCACACCTGAGGTTTCGGTGCGCAACTGGACCGGGGCAGTGATGACGCCGCCGCGTTCCAGCACGGTGGGTTCCTGAGCCCAAGTGAACACTTCGTCCATCCGGGCCTCGTAACGGGGTGAGAACTTGTGGTCCAGCTTCAACGCTGTGGTCAGGTTATGGTCCCAGTTGTTGTCGGACCGGTTCTCGAACCACCGGCCGGCGTATTCCAACGAAATCCCCACATACGTCTGCTCTTTGGGGAAGTTGGCTGCCACCGAGGGGATGATTTCCAAGCCCCAGCTTCCATCGTAGTCCACGCTGGAATGCTGTGCCAGCGGGTTGCCATCATAGAAGCCCCGCAAGGCCGCAGAGACCGACCACCATTTGGCAGTTTGGATGCGCGTTAACCCGGGTGCTTCCACCGCTTGGAGTCCAACTGCACTTACGGTGGCCAGCCCGGCCGATACGATGATCTTTTTCATAGTCAGTTGTTCCCGACACAGTTCCATGTTCCTGAGAAATGACCGGCGGCGGTTTTAGGACTCATTGACGCCATTGTCAAACACAATTCTACACCCGTCGTTTGCTACTCCCATTTGCATATTAGATGCTTTAGCCGCCTCCGCGTTCAGAATCCGTCAGGAATAGTTCGGGCACCAAGCCCCGGGGCGCCCGCCGCAACGGGAACCCGGTGGGCACCTGCCGCTGAATCAGCGTGTGGAGGATAAACTGCGTCCAATCCCCGGTAGCCTCCCCACCCTGCCAGCGCCAGACCGAGTGCGTGGGGTTACCAGCTCCCGCCTTAGGGGCGGGCTCCTCGGCAAACCAGCCCCAGTCCCATATGGCGTTGCTGTCCAAGGCCTTCATAATCCGGCTGGAAAGGTAAAGGCCTCGGACCGGCTTGATCTGCTCGTGCACTTGGTAAAAATCTTCCGGCCACCGTGCCTCGGGCTGGCTGCGGAACTGTAAAGTCAGCCAGATGCTCTGCCGCCGGCCGTACCAAGCCATGGCCCAAGGCAGGTCAGTCATGCACAAGTCGTTGTTGTGCAACCAACTAGCCTTGTCTTGAATGCCCGCTGGGTAGTAGGGCGGATACACCAATGGGCTCACTGGCGGCGCCCAATAAACCAAGATCAGCGGTAAACTGTTGACCAGCCAAAACAGCCCAACAATACTGGCCCGGGCTGCCGGGGTAGGTAGGGGAAGCTGATCCAACAGCACAAGAAACAACGCTACCCCGAACAAAAACGCTACTGGCGCAAACACCACCAACAGGTTGTCGGCGTTGACCTCGGGTGTCTCGGTCCATAGGTGGGTGCGGCCCAACGCCTGCACCACCACAAACAGAGCTAGGCTACCCACAAGCCACCACCGTAACCGGCTCAAGGTCGGGTTCCGGAACGGCACCAACAAACCCACCATGAAAAACGCCGATACCCAACTGCCGCCCAGCCTGGGTAGCTCCGCCTGCAACAGGTCTCGAGCATTGGTTTTGAGTTTCTGCCAATACTCGGCCATGCTGACCACGGCGAATCCAGGGTGCAACGATCGCTCCAGCGTGTCTGCCGGGAACATCGAGGTGCCCGCCAAGGCTGCGTAGCTGGCAGTGCCAAAAGGCGTGCGGCTTAGGTAGAGGTTGCGAGCTATCCAGGGCGCCACTACCACTGCAAAGGTGGCTGCGCACACCAAGGCGAGCCTGGCCCGGCGTCGGTCCGGCACCGTAGCGACGAATAACGTTACCGGCAACAGCAGCCACCCGAATGCATATCGGGTCAGGCAGGCCAGGCCAACTACGGCCCCGATCGCAGCGGCCAGTGCCCAAAGCCGCCACTGCCCAGGCTGAGGCTGGGTCGGGCTCGGCTCGGAAGGCGCGTGTCCTGGGCCCGTTGAGCTTGGGACAGCACTGCGCCGAGCCGTGCTGTCCAACTGGGCCAAGAGCCGCGCCAGCCACAGCACCAGCACCACCAACAACACGGTGGACAGCCCCGACACAGTGAACCGCCAGAACAGTTCCGCGCCGAACACTACCGCCACGGTCAGCCATGCAGCCGGCTCGTCTAGTAGCCTGCGGGCCAACCCAAACAGCATCACCCCAGCCAGCACAAACAAGCCCTGATTAAAGACGCTGATCCAGCGGTCCGGTTTGTAGCTGGGGGCAGATTGAGTGGCGGTGGAGGCGTCGTAACCGTATGGCATGAGCTTCAGCCACCCGGCCAACAGCACCGGATACAAAGGCGCGTTGGCCAGGTCGGGGTGCGGTTCTTCCAGGTGCATGAGCCGGATCCACTTCGATTCCTGTGGGGACGGTGGACGTCGCGGTCGGCCTTCGGCGTCCGGCTGTAGATCAGCCAGCTTGTTGGTCAGGGTACGAAAGACCAAGTGCAGGCTTAAGGGCCGGATAAACAGGGTGGTATAGCCCCGGCCTTCAGCCAAGTTACGTGCCAATTGGGCTGCGTCCATGGCCTCTGGTGCAGCCAAGTTGCGGAAGGCAGCCGCGTTGTAGAAGACCGCCATGGCCACCAACGCAATCAGGCCTGCGGTATATTTGAGGTATCGGTAGCCGGGCCCCACCTCCAGCTCGTGAATCGTCTCTTGCAGCCAGACCGGCATGGTCAAAGTCCTTCTAGGTGGTAGAAGTGCAGTTTCCGGTGGAGCGTGCGGCGGCTTATGCCCAAGCGTTTGGCAGCCAGGGTACGGTTGCCGCCGCACTCTTCCAAGGCACGAATGATCAGTTGCTTTTCGGCTTCTTTCACCGACAAGTCGCCCAGCGGCAAGACCGGCTTTGTGGTGGCAGCTATCACAGGGGCTGTCTGCTGCCGTACCTCGGCCGGCAAGTCGCGCAAGGTGATGCGTTCGCCCCGACACAGCACCACCGCTCGCTCGATGGCCGTGCGCAGTTCACGCACGTTGCCGGGCCAGGAATAATTCATCAGTGCTTCCATGGCCTCGGGCGTCAGTTCCTTGACGGGTTTAGCGTTCTCCTGCGCAAACTCGCGCAGAAACGCGTGGGCCAGCAGCGGAATATCTTCCCGTCGAGCCCGCAAGGGCGGCAGGGTGATCTCGACCACCCGCAGCCGGAAATACAGGTCTTCGCGGAACTTGCCTTGTCGCACCAGTTCGGCCAGGGGCTTGTTGGTGGCAGCTAGCAAGCGCACGTCAGCAGTGAGGGTTTTGTTGGAGCCCACACGCTCGAAGGTGCGTTCGCCCAAGAACCGCAGCAGCTTCACCTGCACGGTGGCGTCAATCTCACCGATCTCATCCAAGAACAGCGTGCCCCCATCCGCCTGCTCGAATCGGCCGATGCGCCGTTCATGGGCGCCGGTGAATGCCCCGCGTTCGTGGCCGAACAGCTCGCTTTCCAACAACGTAGGCGGCAAGGCCGCGCAGTGCACCGTCACCATCGGCGCGCGGCGGCGTGGGCTCAGGTGGTGGATAGCCTTGGCGATGAGTTCCTTGCCGGTGCCACTTTCGCCCAAGATCAACACGGTGGCCTTGGTGGGGGCGACCTGTTGGACGGTCTCGAAGACCTCCTTCATGGCCGGCGACTCGCCAATGATGCTTTCCAGGCCGAACTTCTTATGCAGTTGTTGTTTGAGGGTGAGGTTTTCGGATTCCAGCGCCCGGGCCCGGAGCAACCGCTCGATGCGCATCTCTAGCTCGTCGATCTGCAGTCGGCCTTTGGCCACGTAGTCGTCAGCCCCCTCCTTCATGGCTTGGACGGCCAACTCTTCGGACCCGTAGGCGGTCATCAGGATGCACACCGGCGGGGAAGGCAGCGCCTTGGCCCGTTTGATCAACTTCATGCCGTCTTCGCCCGGCAACCGGAAATCGGTCAGCAACACGTCCACCGGCTCCTCCTCCAACAGCCGTTGAGCCGAGGCGGCATCTTCAGCCACCCACACATCGTAGCGGTCCTCCAAGGCGGCCCGCAGCCCGTCGCGGGTGGGCTTTTCGTCATCGACAATCAACAGCGCTGGCTTGCTCATGCGCAGTCAGGTTAGGCTTCAGCCCACCGCCACATCTCAGTAGCCCGGCCCGCACCCTGGCCCATCGGCGCCCGGACGGTTGTCCCAGGCACAAGCTCAAGTCGGACTTGGTCATGGCGCGCTTTGCGTCTCGGGGTGAGCTTCGATCAGCCGCGGGGGCCGCTCGTGAGCTGGCAGCCAAATGCGGAAGGTGGTGCCGCGGCCGGGATGACTCTGCACCGCTATCCGGCCGTTGTGATCGCGGATGATCCGTTGCACGATCAGCAACCCCAGGCCGCTGCCTTTCTTCTTGGTGGTGTAGAACGGCTCGAACAGGCGCGGAATATCCTCTGGAGCAATGCCGCGGCCGGTATCTGCCACCGTCACCCACACCCCGTCTTCACCCGCCTCGGTGGTGACCGTCAACACCCCACCCCGGCTCATGGCTTGGATGGCGTTTTTGATGAGGTTGACCAACGCCTGTTTGATTTGGGCCGGGTCAATGCGGCAGGCGGGCAGTTGCCGGCCCAGCTTCTGGCGCACGGTTAAGCCCCGGTTATCGATCTCCGGCCGCAATAGGTCCAAGGTGGCTTGAACCACGTCGTTGACCTGGGCCTGCTGGAACTGGGGCGGGGTGGGCCGGAGAGCTTGGAGAAATTCGGTCACGATGTAATCCAGCCGCGCAATCTCGCCCTTGGCTACCCCGAGGTATTTCTCCAGCTTTTCGGCCCGGTCCAGCCCCGGGGCGGTAGCCGGGCTAGCTCCGGCGTGGGCTTGGGCGCCCGGTGGGGCCACTGCCTCAGCCAGCTCCAGCTTCAGTTTGCGCAGCTCCCGTTCCATGAGCTGCAAGTGAATGTGCAGGGCGTTGAGGGGATTGCCAATTTCATGCGCGACACTGGCAGCCAACACGGTCAGGGCATGGGTCCGTTCATTTTCAATCGCCGCAGCGGTTTGTTGGCGGTCCTGGGTGATGTCGTGCAGCACCAGAGCCAAACCGGTGGCCCCGCCGGCTTGTCGGTCCAACGGGGTCGCATACAAGCTCAAGATCCGCGGTCGGGGAAACGTCACCTCCAGCTCGTGTCGGACCAGCGGTTGGCCAGCGGCCCCATCCCAGGCCGCCAGTTTGGTCCAATCCAACTCCGGCAGGTAACGGCTTACCGGCTGGCCTTCGGCGTTCTGGGGCTGCAAACCCAGCAGCCGTGTCACAGCCCGGTTGAAATACACAATGCGCCCAGCCTCGTCCACCACCAGCACTCCATCCTCGATGGTGTTAAACAGCGTCTCCAGCAGGTCGCGCTCTTGAGCCAGGCGCGCCACCAGTGTCTGCAAGCCTTCCTGGTCCAGTCGGCCAAGCCTGCCGAGGACCTTTTCCAGAAAGTTGGACTTGGTTGCGGGCATGGCAATCAGGCTGGTGCTACGGGTTGAACCGCTTAGACCGAGGCACCCAGAGCCGGGGCGCTCGCCCGCGGGGCTTGGGGCCTGAGTCGTTTCGCTGCTGCATTGACCAACCTCAGAACCATTTCTTGCGCTTAAACCACCAGATAGTGAGCACCGTCGCGACAATCGTCACCAGAAAAGCCATTTGATAGCCCCAGGGCCAGTCCAGCTCCGGCATGTGGCGGAAGTTCATCCCATACCAGGTGCCCACCACCATCACCGGGGTGCTGATGACCGTGATGAGGGTCAGCAGCTTGACCACCTCACCGGTCTGGTTGGAGGACATGTTCAAATACACCTGCAGGATGCCGGTCAACGAATCCATGTAGCGCTGCGCCAGTTCCGAGATGTGGAACAACGCATCATAGACATCGCGGAAATACGGCACCAAGTGCGGCCGGATCAGCTTGAATTCGCCTGCGGCAAATCGGCCCAGCACCTCCCGTTGAGGGCCGATGATCTGGCGCAGGTTCAACACCTCCTGCTTGACCTGGAGAATTTTGTTGAGGGTTTCACGCGTAGGCCGTTCAATCACCTCCGTCTCCAACATCGCAATCTCCAACGCCAACTCCTCCAAAGCCGGCTTGTAGTTCTCGACAATGCCGTCGAGCAACGTGTGCGCCACCCGGTCCGGCGCCCGGGCGATGTGCACACTGCCCCGCAGGCAGCGTTCCTCAGTCACCTGCACGCTCTTCAGGGGCACGGTGTGGTAGGTGACCAGAAAGTTCTTGCCCAAGAAAAAGTTCAGTTCGCTGGTTGCGAACACCCCGTCTTTGCGGCTGTAATCCACGGCGTGGATCACCATGAACAGATACGGTGCAAACCGGTCGTCTTCCTTGGGCGTGTATTCCTCTACCTTGGGCGATGGGCTCACTGAGACGCAGTCCTCGATCGACAAGGGGTGGAAGTGAAAGATGTCTTCCAACACGCGCTTGGTCTCCTCCGGTGTGGGTTTCTCCAAGTCCACCCACAGAAACAGGTTGGTGTCCGCCAGCAACGTGGGCATCAGGAACAGCTCGATGTCCTTCGTATGCAGGCGGCCCTGCGTGGTAAAGGCAAAGGAGCGAATCATACAGACCGCAGCGGCTGCGGCACCGCCCACTGGCCTGAGCGCGTGCCGGGCCGTCGGGATGTTAATCCGGATGGGTTTGGTGGCAAGCCGCTTCCCCGGCCCGGAGCGCAGGCGGGCTGCAAGGCAGCTTGAGTGGCGCCTTCAAAGTAGCGCATGGCAGCAAGGTGGCTGGTGCGGGCAAAAACCGCCAGATCGTGCAGCTTTTTCCACGACCGGGTCAACTCCGGCCACGCTGGGCTCTGCGCCCAGGCAGGCCATGCCCACTGGCATGGCCGCTGCTCGGAAGCCGCCGCCATGAACGTCAGTCTTTACCAAGCCGCAGCAGGGCTTGATGCCAATGCGCGGTGGCAGGAGCTGATCGCCCGGAACCTGGCCTGCAGCTCCATCCCCGGCTACAAGCGGCAAGAGCTATCCTTTGCGGCCATTCAGGGTGGACTGATGCCGGCCCCTGCCCAAGGACCGGCCACCTTCGCGCTGCCCCAGGCCACCAGCGCCACCAACTTCCAACAGGGCGAAATCCGGCCCACTGGCGTCCAGACCGACCTGGCCTTGGACGGGCCCGGATTTTTCGCGGTGCAATTGCCCGACGGCGCCACCGCTTACACGCGTGACGGCGAATTCCACATCGATGCCACTGGCCAGCTTGTGACCAAGCAAGGTTACCCAGTCTTGGGCCAGGCTGGCCCCATCCAGCTTGACCTCAACATTCGCACCCCGTTGACCATCTCGGCTACCGGCCAGGTTAGCCAAGGTGCCGAACTGAGAGACACACTCCGGGTGGTGCAGTTTAACCAGCCTGGTCTGCTGACGCCTATTGGCGGAGGCTACTTCCTGGCGCGGCACCCGGCCTTGCAAGAGTTGACCCCCGAGGGCACTACCGTACGGCAAGGTTATCTTGAAGGGGCCAATACCTCCGCAGCAGCCGAGATGGTCAAGCTCATTGCCGCCTTACGCCAATACGAAGCTAACCAGCGAGTCCTGATGCTGCAGGACGAGCGGCTGGGCAAAACCATCGCCGATCTGGGCCATGGCACCTAATCCATTTCCCCTACTGCAACCACGCAGTGACTGTTGTGTGTGAGCTATGCTACGCGCCCTTTACTCGTCGGCTGCCGGAATGGATTCCCAACAACTGAACTTGGACGTCATCGCAAACAACTTGGCCAACGTCAATACCACGGGATTCAAACGGGCCAAGATCGAGTTCCAAGACCTGCTTTACCAGACCAGCCGGCCAGCCGGGGCCGAGCTAGGTGCAGGTAACCAAGTGCCCACCGGCTTCCAAATCGGCCACGGCTCGCGCCCGGTTGCCACCGCCCGCATCTTCACCAACGGCGAACTGACCCGCACCGGTGAACGGCTGGACGTGGCCATCCAAGGCGACGGGTTCTTTGAAGTGCAGATGCCCGATGGTTCCCGCGCTTACACGCGCGACGGCGCACTCAAAATGGACGCCAATGGCCGCATCACCACCAACGAAGGCTTGCCGCTGTTGAGTGGATTCCAGCCCATCCCGCCGGGGACCACCTCGCTGGTCATTGCGCCCACGGGTGAAGTGACCGCCTCCGGACCTAATGGCTCTCAAACGTTCCGCATTCAACTGGTCCGATTCGCCAACCCTGCAGGGTTGGAAGCCATCGGGCGCAACCTGTTCCGCGAGACGCCCGCCTCGGGCACTCCCGAGTTGGGTAACCCGGGCGAAAACGGCTTTGGCGAGCTGGCCCAGGGCTATCTGGAAATGTCCAACGTCAAGATCGTCGAGGAGATGGTTAACATGATCATCGCCCAGCGCGCCTACGAAGTGAACGCCAAGGCGGTGCAGTCGGCTGATGAAATGATGCAGATGGCCAACAACCTCCGCCGGTAATGGGTCTGGCCATGTCACTGTCCCAGCTTGATCGTGCCGCGCAGCTACTGGCCGGGTGGCTAAGCCTGGCCTTGGCCGGCAACGGCCTCGCAGCCGAGCTACCCCTATGGCGCTGGCCTAGCCCACAGGCCGTCGCCCATGCCCAGGCATCCGAGCCTACCGAGGTGCAGGGGCTTGCGGGGCACCAACCGGACCTGCCTGCGGCACTGACCCTGCGCGCTCAAGCCCACGTGGACAGCCAAGGCGTGTTTTTGGCTCAGGTGGTCGAGCCGGGCCCGGGGGCTGGCTTACCGCATGTGCGGTTGGCTGAGGCGCCTGCCTTCGGGCAGACGTTGGTTTTGACCCGGGCAGACATTCAGGCCGCTCTACGCAGCCTGCTGCCCCATGCCACGTCATTCACTTTGGCCGGAGCCCAGCAGGTACGCGTGTTCCGGCGCAGCCGCCTTTTGCACGAATCGGAACTGAAAGCGCTGCTGACCGATACCCTACAGCAGGAGCACGCCAAAGACAAAGGCCAATTGGAACTGCGGTTCACTCGGCCTTGGTCGCCCACCCCGGTGCCGGACGAACCGCTCACCGTCCGTGTGTTGGATTTGCCCAGCACAGGCTTTAGCCCGCACTTTATCGTGCGGTTCGAACTGGTTACGGCCCGAGACCGGCTGGGCCCGTGGCAGATGCCGGTTCAGGCGCGGTTGTGGCGTGAAGTGTGGGTCGCCCGATCGCTCCTGCAACCGGGCACGCCGTGGGCCGAGGCCGATGTCGCCCGCGACCGGCGCGACGTGCTGGGGCTGCGCGAGCCGCTCCTGCCGGACCCTGTCCCAGCCGAGTCCGGCGCGCTGCTTGAATTGGCTGAGGCTGTGCCGGCTGGAGCGGCCATCACCCAACGGGCTGTCCGACTCCGGTCGGTGGTGCGCCGCGGCCAGATTGTTGAAGCGGTGCTAGCCGACGGCGCTTTGACCATTCGCTTGAAAGCCGAAGTGCTGGAAAGTGGTGCCCCGGGCCAACTGGTCCGGTTGCGCAACCTGGAGTCCAAACGCGAGTTCAAAGGTAAGGTCCAAGATGCACAAACCGTCCTCGTCCAACTCTGATCGTCGGGTATCAACCCTACCACCCACTGCCCGCTTGCCTAAGGCAGGTTCGCCCACGCGCATCGCCCCTGCTCATCCCGTCGCCTGGGCTGTGCCAGGGCCAGATGGGGTGACGCTTGAGTTTGGCTGCGCCCCATCTGCGCAGCCAATCCGGGGCTCCAAAGCCCAAGCCCCAGTTCCGGCTGTTACCGCTTCTCCCAACGGGGTCCGGGTCAAAGCTGAATCGGACTCAGCCAGGCTGAGGGTGGTATGGATCATGGCGTTGCTGGTGTTGGGGCTTGACGCAGCGCAAGCTGACTCGCTGTGGATCGATGGCTTGTCCCGATCGATGGTCTCAGACAAACGCGCCTATGCCGTGGGCGATATCCTGCACATCTTGGTGCAGGAAAACACCAGCGCTTCCAAAAACAACAACACCAAGACCAGCAAGAAATCCGACTTGGACGCCAAGCTCATGAGCTTCTTTTACAGCCCGGGTGCCAGCAGCCTGTTGACCAAGAAAGGCCAGATGCCGGCCTTGAAGTTCGGCAGCAGCTCCAGCTTCGACGGCGGTGGCAAGATCGATAATTCTGAGCGCATCGCCGCGCGCATTGCGGTGGTGGTAGTGGACACCTTGCCCAATGGCAACTTGGTGGTGGAAGGCCGGCGCCAAACCGTCATTGCCGGCGAGACTCAGGACATCGTCTTGCGCGGGCTGGTGCGGCCAGCCGATATCAACCCCAACAACACCGTTTACAGCTACAACGTGGCCGAGGCCACCATCCGCCTGGTCTCCAAAGGGGCGGTCTCCGACAGCCAACGCAAAGGCTGGTTCCATCGCCTTTGGGATAAGGTGACGCCCTTCTGAGTGGGCTGAGTGATACCCCAGTCGCTTGACGACCAATCGCATGACCCAAACCTCACCCAGCCAAATCCAGCGGCTCCGGCTCACAAGCTCGGGCCGTAGGCGGCCCGTCTGGGGCCGGCGGCTGTGCAGCGGGCTTGTCGTAGGGGTTTGGGCGCTGGGCCTGGGCGCAGGAGCTCAAGCCTGCTTGGCCGCCGGCGTGCGAGTCAAAGATCTGGTGATGATTGCCGGCGCGCGCGACAATCAATTGGTCGGCTATGGCCTGGTAGCCGGTATCTTGGGTGAGGGTGACAAGAACCCGGTCTATACCGTCCAATCCATCGCCAACTTGCTGCAACGGTTCGGTATCACCCTGCCCACCGCCACGCTCCAGTCCAAGAACGTCGCAGCCGTGTTGGTCACGGCTGACATCCCGCCTTTTGTCAAGCCGGGGCAAAGGCTGGACGTGTTAGTCTCTTCGATGGGCGATGCCAAGACCCTGCAAGGCGGCGTGTTGCTACAGACACCCCTGTTGGGGGCCGACGGCAAAGTCTATGCCGTAGCCCAAGGGCCGCTGACGGTCGGCGGTTTTGGCGCCGGAGTAGGCGGGCCTGGCGGCGCCACCGTCCAAAAGAATCATCCGACAGTGGGCCAAATCATCGGCGGCGCGCTGGTCGAAAAAGAAATCCCGGCTACCATCGTTCGCGACAATCACCTGGAGCTGTTGTTGCGCGAGCCAGATTTTACTTCAGCGGCCCGTCTAGCCCAGGCCATCAACGAAAAGTTCCCCAACAGCAGCCAGGCGTTGGATGCTACCACGGTCCGGGTAGCGGTGCCTGAAGCCTGGCAAAATGCGCCGATTGCCTTCATTGCGCACCTGGAGGCCATCGAGGTCATGCCCGATGTGCCAGCGCGCATCATCATCAACGAACGCACCGGCACCATCGTGGCCAACGCGCGCATCCACATCTCAGCCTGCGCGGTGTCGCACGGCAACTTGACCATTCAAATCGCCTCCAGCCTGGAAGCCTCGCAACCGAATCCCTTTGCCGAAAGCGGGCGCACCGTGGTCCTTCCCCGCACGGAAACCACAGTCACCGAAACCCGGGGCGCTTTGGTGCCGTTGCCCGAGCTACCCACGGTCGAGAAGGTGGCCGCTGCGCTCAATGCCTTGGGTGTGACGCCGCGCGACATCATGTCCATCTTCCAAGCCATGAAACAGGCCGGTGCACTGCAGGCCGAGTTGGTGATCCGTTGAGCATGGAGATCGTTGCCCTACACCGCCCCATCAACGCCACGGCCATCCCGTTGGAACGGCTGGCCACGCATCCCCAGTTGTCCGAGTCGGAAAAAATCGGCGAGCTGAGCCGCCAATTCGAGGCGGTGTTGCTGCGCCAGATCCTGCGGCAGGCGCGCAAAACTGTCATCCCGTCGGACCTGACCCGCAGTTCAGCGGTGTCGGATATCTACGACGACATGGTCACCAGCCAATTAGCCGAGACCATGAGCCGGGCCGGTAGCTTTGGCCTGGGCCGGTTGCTGGCGCAGGAACTGACCCGACGCAGCCCCCAGTCTGCTTCAGCCAACGTTTCCAAGCCGTGAACACCCCGTCGCCCCTTCCTATCCAGATCAACAGCCTCATCGAGGCTCTGCGCGATGAATTGCAGCAATACGGCGAGATGCTGGCTCTGCTGGACCAGCAGCAGGAACACATCACCCAGCGCGCCGCCGATGAAGTGCTGCATTCAGCCGTGGCGGTCACGGAACAGATGGATCGGATCCGAGCCGCCCGGGCTCAGCGTGAAACGCGCCAACGCGAATTGGCCGCAGCCCTGCAGTGCGAGCCCGACGCCTCCTTTGCCAATCTGCTCCCCCGGCTGCCGCAAGCTTACCAGCCGGCAGTCAGTGCGTTGGTTCAGGAGAACAACGATTTGCTGGCGCGCGTCCAACAGCGCGCACGCCAAAACCATCTGCTGCTGTGTCGTGCCGTGGAGCTGATGCAGCAGTTTGTCCAAGGGTTGGCTGCGGCTCACCCGCCACCCATCTACACCGGCTGCGGTCTGCTCCAGCCAAGCCCAGCGCCACCCAGCCCCATCTATGAAGCCGTGGGTTAACCACCGCCCCGCAACCCAATGGCGCCCATGCGGCTGTAGCCCAGCCGCCAGCCGCCTCGCATCAAGCCAACTAGTCTAACGCTTATGCCCGGCTTATTCGACACGTTGAATTTGGGAGCTCACTCCCTGCAAGTGCAGCAGCAGGCTATCGAGGTGGCCGGTCATAACCTGGCCAATGTCAATAACCCAGCTTACGCCCGCCAACGACTGCATCTGGCCACCACGCCTCCGATCCCCACGCCGGTGGGGCCTATGGGCACTGGGGTGGACGCAGTGGCCATTCGACAACTGCGCGACGCACTGCTGGACGGCCAGATCACCCGCGAAACCAGCGTGCGGGGCTACTTGGACGCCACACAACAGGCCCTCCAACTGGCTCAGGCCATCTTGGGCGAGGCGATCAATCGCCAAACTGACCGACCCGAGGCAGTGGCAGGTGCCGAGGGACTCGGAAGCCAGTTCAGTGTGGCCGAGGGGCTTTCGGCCCTATTCAACGCCTTTCAAAGCTTATCCACTCAACCCAGCTCGCTGTCGGAGCGCCAGAATGTGTTGGCCGCAGCCGGCAACCTGACAGGCACACTGCGTCAACTAGACGGTCGCTTGGCCAGCTTGCGCGACTCGCTCAACCAATCGCTCCAGGCCGATGTGCTGAAGGCCAACCAGTTGCTGGCCGAGATTGCCAATTACAACAAGCAAATTGTGGCCATTGAAGCCGGTGGGCGCGTCGCCGCCAACGATCTGCGGGACGCCCGGCAGCAACGCATCGAAGAGTTGGCGCGCATTCTGCCGATCCAAGCGGTGGCCCAATCCAACGGCGCGCTGGATATCACGGTCAATGGCGTTACGTTGGTCTCAGGGGTGAAGGTCGAGGACACACTCCGGCTCTACGACGCCGGCGCAGGCCAATGGCTGGTGCAAACAACCAATGGCGGCAGTCCGTTGTCTCTGACCAGCGGCAGTCTGCAGGGCGCGATCGCGGCACGGGATGGCCCGCTGCAAGCGCTCCGGGCCGACCTTAATGCTCTGGCAACGGCCTTGATCCGCGAGGTCAATGCGCTGCATCGGCCCGGCTATAGCCTGACCGGCAGCACGGGCGCCGACTTCTTTACCGGCACCAACGCGGCTGACATTGCCGTCAACCCGGCCTTGTTGGATCAGCCAGCCTTGCTCCAGGCAGCCGGCGCGCCCAATGCACCCGGCGACAACCAGGTTGCCCTGGCCCTGGCGCAGTTGGCCGACCGCACGCACGCCGACCTAGGCCACCAAACTTTCAGCCAGTTCTATGCTCAAACCGTGGCCAATCTGGGTCAAGAGCTGGACTGGACCAATCGCGCCCTGGCCGATCAAGACGCGGTCGAAAAAATGCTGTACCGCCAGCGCGATGCCATCAGCGGTGTGTCGGTGGACGAAGAGATGACCGACCTGATCAAGTTCCAAAAGGCTTTCGAGGCGTCGGCCAAGCTTATTGCCACCTTGGACGAAATGCTCACCACGGTGGTCAACATGAAACGATGAACCATCAAACCATGAAGCGCGGCGTGCAGGAACAATGCGGTCCGGCGAGTGGATTTTCTGGCGCAGGCGACGGTGCCGATAGCCGCGCTTGCGCCACGGTGCACCCCGGGCACCGCCCACGCCCCATATAACCGGCCCCATGCGAGTCACCGCTAACACTTTCCCCGATTCCCTGGTCGAACAACTGCGCCTGCTCCAACAGCGCCAATACAGGCTCCAACACCAGGCCGCTACCGGCCAGCGCATCAGCTTGCCCGAGGACGACCCCACTGCCATGCGCCGGGTGTTGGATTTGCAGGCCGAAGGCCGGTCTTGGGCCCAATATCAGCGCAACGCAACCGTGCTGAAAGAGCAGGCCCAGGCCATTTACCAAGTCATTCGCGAGCTCAAAACCGTCTGCGACCGCGCGCGTGAGATCGCGGTCCTGGCTGATGGCACCAGATCGCCCGATGAGCTCCGGGCTTACGCCGCTGAAGTCACCGGGTTAATTCAGCAGGCGGTGCAGAGCGCCAACCGCACTTTTGGCGGGGATTATTTGCTGAGCGGTACCCGCACTGATCGACCGCCCTTTGTGCTGACCACCGACGCCAACGGGCGCGTCACCGCCGTCACCTACCAAGGCAATCAAGCGGTGCCGGAGTGCGAGATCGCCCCGGGTGTCACCGTGGCTGCCCGGCCGGTAGGCGCTAACCCGGACTCAACCGGCCCGGCTGGTCTGCTAGCCGATGCCCGAGCGGGCGCTGATCTGCTCAATCACCTGATTGCGCTACAGAACCACCTGCTGGCCGGTGACCTGACAGCCATAGCCGATACCGACCGCGCCCTACTTGCCCGAGACGAACAAAACCTGCTGGTGCACGCCACCAGTAACGGCTTGCTTCAGGCCCGGCTCCAGACCGCTATCGATGCCGCGCGCCAACAAACCGCCAGTCTGGAAGGGTTGGTGTCCAACCAAGCTGATGCTGACCTGGCCGAAACGCTAGTGCGCCTAGCCCAGACCCAAACCGCTTACCAAGCAGCGTTGCAGAGCGGAGCGCAGTTACTGCAAAGCTCGCTTCTGGATTATCTCCACTGAGAAGAAGCGATTTTAGTGGCCTCCCTACCCCGTATGCGCAAGAAACGAATCCTGTTTGTGGACGATGAGCCGCTGATAGGCGACCTGTTCCGCCTCATGTTTGAAAGCATGAAGGACCAGTGGGAGCTGTACTTTGCCAACAGCGGGCCGGAAGCCTTGGAGTTGCTGGACAAGGTGCCGTGTGACGTAGTGGTGTCGGACATGCGCATGCCGGGCATGAACGGCGCCCAACTGCTGAACGAAGTCCTCAAACGCCATCCCCGCACCGCACGCATCATCCTATCCGGTTACGCCGAACGCGAAGCGGTGGCGCGCTGCCTCGGCGCCGCCCACCAGTTCCTCCAGAAACCCTCCGACATCCTCAGCCTCAAATCCACGCTGGAACGAGTGTGCGCGTTAGACCTGTTTCTGCAAGACGATCGGCTCAAAGCCTTGGTGGGCCAGATGAGCGTCTTGCCCAGCTTGCCCTCGCTGTATTTCCGCATGCTCCAGGAGTTGCAGTCCCCCGACGCCTCAGCCGACCGGATCGGCGAATTGATCGCCATGGACCCGGCCATGACCGCCAAGCTACTGCAGCTGGTCAATTCGGCCTTTTTCGGCCTGGCCCGCAAGATGTCCAATCCGGTAGAGGCCGTGCAGTTCCTGGGTGTGGGCACCGTCCGATCCCTGGCGCTGAGCTTGCATGCGTTTGCCTGCTTTCACCAAGCCCGGCTGGCTGAGTTCGGCTTCGAGCGCATCTGGCACCACAGCCTCACGGTCGGCGTGTTTGCCAAGCGCCTCAGCCAGTTGGAAGGCGCCGAGACTATGGACGCTGACGAAGCCTTTGTGGCCGGTCTGCTGCACGATATCGGCAAGCCCATGCTCATGGCCAACCGCCCCGACGACTACCGTGCCGTGCTGAGCCTGGTGCAGCACAAAGACCTGCCCCTGACCCAGGCTGAGACCAAAGTGTTTGGTGCCACCCATGCCGAGGTGGGGGCCTACTTGCTTGGCCTATGGGGCTTGCCGGTGCCAATTGTCGAAGCCGTCGCCCTGCATCATCAGCCAGGCAGCACCGTGCACGGTGGCTTCTCACCCTTGACTTCGGTGCACGTGGCTAACTTCTTGGAAGCAGAACGCAGCGGCCCCAACCCGTTTTCGAACCCGGCCCACTTGGACACCGAATACCTGCAACGCCTGCACCTGGCCGACCAGGTGGACCAGTGGCGTCACCTGTTCCAAGAACAACCGCAGCAAACTGCCGTGGCTCTCTGAGCCCAAGCGCGCTACCGGGCTTCAATTGCCCTCCCTATTCGAGGTGTAGGCTTTGCGGCCAAGATGCGCCTTCTGTCGCGGACGGGACCAACCACCTCAGCGCCGTAGCGCGGCATCTCTGTAGAAAACCGGCCCGACAATTCTACACCGATTCCGCCCCTGACGGGGCTGGTGAATCGGCGACCAACCGCCCCCGGCGCTTCCGGCAAGCTGCTGTAGATCTGTGCGAATCCGAACGTTTCTGGGATTGGAGACCTACCGACTCGCAGGATGTTGAAAAAGCTCTGCGTTTGAAAAATGACCCTCAAATTTCCCTAGGAATTCGCCTGCCTCTTGGGCGCAAAAATCACTTTCTCAACAGCCTGCTAGGCTTTATCCGCCGCGGGGCGATTGGACCACCGCAGCCGGTTTGCCCAACAGCTCGGGCAGCTTGTCGATCACCCGGGTCTTGATTTGAATGCCAGCGCCCACCACCGACATAGCCACCGCGATGGCCAGAATGAAGTTGAACAGCGCGCGTCGCCAGCCGCGCCCCACCGCATCGCCGATGTAACTGCGCCGGTTGTTCATCACCAGGAACGTCAGATACGCAATGGGTAACATGGTAAAACAAATCGCCGAGGCCACCACCGGCAGCCACAGCGGCGTAGCCGTCACCACCCCCAACAGCCCCACCACCGGCACCAGCGTAAACAGCCGGTAACGTTTGACGGTGTATTCCAAGCCGAGCATTTCGCACATGGTAAATCCGCACACCACCATATGCGCGCTGATAGCCCCGCAGGTCATCGCGATGAACCCCAAATCAAACACGATCCGCCCCAAGTTTGCCCCCATCACCGGCGCCAGTGCCCGGGCAGCGTCCACAGGCCGCAGGTCGGTCCGGACCACGCCGTCCATCTGCGGGTTGTAGATGGTGTTGGCCATGGCAATGATGATCAGCGAGGTCACCAGCACAAACGGCACAAACATGGACATCACCAGGTCCCAGCGCGCCAACTGCTTGTGGTGCGGGCCCCAACCCTTGGCCAGGAGCGAATAGCCATACAAAAAGGTCATGTTAATGCCCACCGCGGCGCCAATGGCCCCTAACACGGTCTGCAGGCCAGCCGGGCTGCGCGGCACATGAAAGCCAAAAAAGCCGCGCAACAAATCACCCCACCGCACTCCGCTCCAGACCACCACCGTGGCAAAGGCCAAAATCACCAGCGCAATCAACCCGCGCAGAAACCATTCGTAGATCTTGATGCCTTTGGCGCGGCTGCCGTAATTCCACGTGGTCCAAATCGCGATGGCCAGCAGCAGAAAGCCGATGGCAAAACTGAGCCCATACCCTGCAGGGGTCAGCACCCGCTTGCCTTCGGCGGAGGCCGCATACACACCCACCCCAGCCATCTCGGCCAGGTCGCGCGCGGCGCCTGCCGCCAAGCCATACTGCGGGAAATGCCAGATTACCGAGGCCACGATCGTGGCCACAGCCCACAGCAGCGGAATCACCGGATGCAATTCGCGTCCGAACGCCCGGTATGGCCGCTCACCGGTGGTGAGCACCACATTGCCCAGCGCGGCCAACATACATACGCCCAGAAACATCGCCACCGGTTGCACCCAAAGAAGCTGATAGCCAAACGATACCCCCGCCATCACCGACGCTGCAGCGCTGCCCGCGCCCAAGGTCATCGCACTTTGTAACAGCCCCGGCCCGGTGCGTTTCAGATACCCCACCGCGCGCCTCAGAAACGGCCGGCTTTCCAATGCCTGCAACTCCGCTATTTCGCGCTGCAATTTTTCCCGGTCCCATTTGCTGGTCATGGGCAGACCGGCATCTTGCCCCGCAGTAGATGGCTTCATGGGCGGCTCATCATGAAAAACGATCTGTCTAGCTTCAACGCCAATCACCAAGACCCGCATCGTGGAAGGCCAATTCAAGAACCATCGCACCCAGGCAGCAGCTAGCTGGAACCATTGGCCAACTCAAACTCCCAACCTCAGCAAAGTCCTCGGGTGCCACCCAGTTCGGAAATCAGCCAAGGTAGCCACTGACGTAAGTCGCCGCAGCGGTCGGCAGCCGCCGACGTGAGCCGCCGGACGCCAAGAAGAACAGATGCCTCCGGTTGGCGACACAGCCAGGGCCATCACCCTGATCCGTGCCAAGGCCGGAGGACTTTCTGGCCATGAGCCGAATCTCGTTGTTCCGGCCCGCCGTGGTTCCGGTGGAAAACCTCCCGTCGATCCCAAGAGCCCCTTCAAGACCAGCTCCGCATAGACCGAAGGCGTGTGAACCACCTGGTGCGTCGGTTCGACTCACTCCGCAGCGCGTGCTCACACCGCACCGACACGAAAGCCGCTGCGCAGTTGCTCCGAAGCCGCCCGGCAGTTTGCTGCGCAACAACTGGCGCGGCCATCGCGCCAAGACCGCGATGAGGGCCCTTGTCCTCAGTTGCTTGCCACTACCCCCAAGCCATGCGCTCAACCCGGATGCCGTCTTTGGCATTGCCCCATCCGCCATGAGACGGCGCACGACGGCCAGTGACCAGCAGACCGCGGCGTTTGACCGGGCCGCCAGCCAGCACTGCCGCCCCTTTACCCTAGCCTGACCCAGACCTGTTCCGTCCATGGATTCTGCTATCGTGCCGAGCTTCCCGTTGTGGCCGAACCGCATCTGGCTTGGTCTGTGGACACCGAGGCTTGACCCGACCGCACGGGGCTTTCGGAATCTGGCCGATGAGGTATCTTGGGGCTTGTGCAGACGTTGGCCGAACAATTGACCCGGGCGCTGGCCCTCAACCAGGTGGTGATGCCGGACCTGTGGCAACAGGAGGCAGTGGCAGCTCTGCGCGCGGGCAAGGACGTCGTGGTGCAAGCACCCACTGGGGCAGGCAAAACGTTCATCTTCGAGCTGTGGTCCAATCAGGGCAAACCCCGCGGCCAAGCCATCTACACCGTCCCCACCCGCGCACTGGCCAACGATAAACTGGCTGAGTGGCGCGCTCGGGGCTGGAACGTCGGCATCGCCACAGGCGACCTGGCTGAGAATTTGTCGGCCCCAGTCTTGGTCGCCACGTTAGAGACCCAAAAGTACCGGCTCATCCAAGGCGACGGGCCAAGCTTATTGGTGATTGACGAATACCAAATGCTGGCCGACCCGGAACGGGGGCTCAACTACGAGCTGGCCATCGCGCTGGCTCCACCCAAAACGCAACTGCTGCTGCTAAGCGGCAGCGTGGCTAATCCGCATCATGTGGTGCAGTGGCTCCAACGCCTGGGCCGGCAGGCCGTGCTGGTCCGAAATGATTTCCGGCCTGTGCCATTGGAAGAGGTGCACGTGGACAGCTTGCCGGGGCGTGTGCCGGAGGAAATTCGCGGTTACTGGCCGCGCTTTGTGGCCAAGGCACTGGCGGAGAACCTCGGGCCCATCCTCATTTTTGCCCCGCGACGCCAGGCAGCCGAGGCGCTGGCCACCGAGCTGGCTCGGCAACTGCCCAATCCCAATCCGCTCCAACTCAGCCTGGCCCAGCGTCAGTTGGTGGGCGAGCACCTGGCGCGGCTGCTGCAGTGCCGGGTCGCTTACCATCACAGCGGCTTGAGCTATGCCGCCAGGGCGGGCGTGATCGAGCCGTTAGCCAAGGCCGGCCAGCTCCGCGCTGTGGTGGCCACGATGGGTTTGGCTGCCGGGATCAATTTTTCCCTCCGCAGCGTCGCGCTAGCTGGCGAATCGTATCGCCGTGACGAAGTCGAACAGCCACTCCGCCCGGACGAAATCCTGCAAATGTTCGGGCGCGCGGGCCGACGGGGCATCGATGAAGTCGGTTACGTGCTAGTGAGTGCTAACGGTATTCGCCTGCGTGAAGGCTACCCGGCGCATTTGACTCGGACCGGGCTGGTGGACTGGGGGGCGTTACTGAGCTTGATGGCCGGCGCAGCCGAGCAAGGCCGTGACCCGTATGCCGAGGCGGTCCGGGTGCAGCAGCGGCTCTTCACCACCAAACCGATCCTGTTGGGGGTCGAAGAATCCTTGAAGCACCCCGATGCGCCCTGTGGCCTAAAAACCGATCCGGAACGGGCCCGGCATGTGCGGCGGCGCGTCCGTCAGATGCTCAATAGCCGTGGGCAATGGGAGAAGATGCCCGCCTTACAGCCGGTACCCCTGCGCGATATCTGGGTGCTGAGTCCCAAGCCCCACCCCCAAAGCGCGGGTCCCTCCGCAACGCCAGCCGGTTCGGCCTCCGCCACCGAGCAAGCGGACCCGCAAGCTACGCCGTTGCCGCTCTGCCCAGCTTTAGCTCACCCGCCCGCGTTGGAAAAAGTCGGGCAAGGCACCTTGTGCGTGTTGGAACAGCGCCGCCCCCATACCCTCTACGGCCGCGCATTGACCGTGGCCGAGCTGTTGCCCGAGGGCGGAGTGTTTCTTACCAAATGGTGTCGGCGCCTGATCAATTGGCACGGGCGCCAAGCCCAGTGGCCAGTTTGGGAACAGAAAATCGCGCCCCTCATCCAACGCCGCATGGCCGAACGGTTCCACACCCCCGTCGTCCGGTTCCAACGCCAGGGCCGCAAGCTGTTGGCCTGTCTGAGCCTGGCTGAGCTCACATTGCGCGTGCCAGCGGACAGCTACGGGGTCGCCTTGTGGCAGCCGCCCGAGCGCAACGTGTTACCTGATGACTGCGCCCAGTGCCCGCTGCTGGACACCTGCAGAGCGCTGTCGCCCAGCACCAGTGTGGCCATGCTCTGGCGCAGGCTCGGCCTGGTGGATGCGCACGGTGTGCCGACCCGACGCGGTCGGATAGTGAGCTTCTTTTCGCAAAGCGACGGCCTGGGCATCGCCGCAGCCCTGGAAGACGAGTCCTATCCGCTCGACGAGTTGGTCTATGACATTGCCAACCTGGATGCCGGCTACCGGTTTTGCTCGGACGATAACCGGTTTGCAGGCCGCTTGCCGGTGGCGTGTCACGCGCTGTACGGACTGTTGACCGTGCCGGGTTACCTGGAAAATGGCCTGCCGCCACACTACGGCTCAGGCGCTGAGCAAATCGTCGCCTCAGTCCATAAAGACCCCACCAGCAAGCACCGATGGATCACCGAATCCGTGGGCTTGGGCGATATCGACCGCATCATCATCGAATGGCGCAGCTTGCTGCGGCAGATCACCCATGCGCCCAAGCTGGACTGGCCCCGTTGGACAGAGTTCCAAGCCCTGGCCCGCGGTATCCTGCGCGAGACCGAGTCGCCTACGATCACGGACTTACCCCCGCTAGAATATCACCAAACCAAACGTATCGAACATCGGCTCACCTTCCGCCGCCGTTAAAGCCGGTTCTCCGCTAGCCACTGGCGGAGTGGTCGATCCTTTGGCCTGAACTTGCCCAAGGTGCTGTAGCCGCGGGCTGAAGACCCGATGCCACGAAGCCCAAAGGGCACCGGCCGGACCAATTCCGCCCAACCCGCCAGCAAAGGCCCCATCCATCAAACCCCAAAGACGCGTAGGCCCCAGAGGAATTCTCGACAACACCTGCCTCTGCGGTCCTGCGCGTGTCTGCGGCCAATCAATGGTGCCGCCGGCCAAATCCGAACCACGAAAGCCGAAGCACCAAACAAATCCCAAGGCACCAAACACCAAGATTCAAAACGGCGGCACGACCAGGGACGGCGGCCCTGCCGCGGCGAGCGGACTGCCCTGACTTGGGCCACGATATCAACCGGAGCGCCGACTTCCGCGTCGGCCCGTCGGACGATGGGTAGCACCGGCCGCTGGCTGGTCCGTTTCGGTGGCTCGCCGAAACCACCACACCAGCGCCGCCCAAGCATCAAAACCGCTAAATACGCGACCCACGCGAAGGAGGTTTTCAACAACAGGTTGCTCTGCGCTCTCCGCGTCTCGGCGGTTTCTCAGCCCGAGGGCGTCCGGGCGACAGAATCCGGTCCGGTGCTGGGGCGCAACCCACCGGCACTTCGATGGACCAGATTCGCAGTAAAAAACAAAGGAAACACTGGGCTTGGGTGAGTTGTGTCAGGTGGCAGAGTCCAAAGCGCCAGCAACCTAGCGCAGTCCACACGCTCCGCGTCTGTGCAACCGCCAACCCTTGCCTGGTGACCTTTGGACTGCGGCGGCTTTGACGCCGCTTTGGATTGGGCACGGTTGGTCTCGGGCAGTCTGCGGTGTGGCCCGGATACCCCGGTGCATCGGAGGATGTTTGGAGGGAAAATTGGGCACTGCTTTACCCAGGGCGGCGCTGCGCTCGCCCTGTGCTGATATACCGCAGCCCCGTTGGGGCGGCCAAAGTCTGGGCACCACCGGCCGCTGGCCGGTCGGTTTGAGCGGCTCGCCGAAACCCATTGCAGGAGTAAGGAGCTGGCCGGTCCATGCACGACGAGGCGCGCTCGACTGCGCGCCAGCTCTTGATAGGGGTAGGGATGGCGGGATTAGCGCCACCCCTCCCTCCGAACCGGACGAGCGGTTCTCCCGCATCCGGCTCTCCAGTCAGTGGGGTCTCCGCGAGACTAACCATAAGCACAAGAGCCATGT
>Ga0207433_10000430_pt1 | contig 97080 bp, 84 predicted proteins | sample YelNatPaOPGAMG01_FD_187559 | JGI IMG/M metagenome (GOLD analysis project Ga0207433, IMG submission 187559) | Hot spring thermophilic microbial communities from Obsidian Pool, Yellowstone National Park, USA - OP-RAMG-01 (SPAdes) (version 3) | ecosystem: Environmental > Aquatic > Thermal springs...
AAAGGGTTCATCTGCACGTTTGGCTCGACAAGCGCCTTAACACCAGCCTTTTTAATCGCATTGAAAACTTTCCTCGCATCCCTCATGCTCGTCGCCAACGGCTTTTGAATCAAGAGGTGTTTCCCAGCCTTCGCCGCCCTCGTCGCATGGTCTGCATGCATACCCATGCCTGACAGTATGAAGACAGCTTCGATATCGGCTTTTCTCAGCATCTCATCGATATCCGTGTAGTACTCTTTAGCACCCCACAGCTCCATGCTTCTCTTAGCCCTTTCCTCAATCCTGTCGCACGTTGCCACAAGCTCACCCTTCTCCACTATGGCTGGAAAATAGGCCTCGTTGGCAACAACGCCACATCCCACGACCCCGCATTTCACCTTCTGGTCCCCCATCGCCTTCACCCCTCTGCGTGCAATCTCAAAGGATTCATTTAAAGTTACCTCTATTGACAGCAAGATAAAAACATCCAGTACGGGTCGCAATGGAATGAGTACTTGCACACCGACTTAAAAATTTAAGTAGTATTTTAAAGGATTAAACCTATGAAGACTAGGTATGAGGAAATGACTCCCAGAGAGTTTCTAGAAGCGGTTGAAAAGATGCCGGTCTTCATAGTTCCAACGGGCCTTCTCGAATGGCATGGAGACCATCTTCCTCTTGGACAAGACGCGTTAAAGGCTTACGGCATATGTCTGCGAGTCGCTGAGAAGCTTGGAGGCGGCATAGTTCTCCCCCCTAACTATTGGGGGAGGCCGGGCTTTTCAACATACGTAGGAACCTTAACGTTCAGCGACGGTTTGATTCGAACGCTCTTCTGGGAGCTCTTTGAACAGCTGAGGAAGGTTGGGGCGAAGCTGATACTCGTCGTCACAGGCCACTACGGCCCTTGCCAAGTCGACTGCCTAAAGGGAGTGGCGGATGATTTTAACAGGTGTCACCCGGATATTCATGTGACTGTCCAGCCTGAGTATGAGGGCGTTGAGGTCGACGGGGAAACGCCTGCGGATCATGCTGGCAAGTGGGAGACCTCGATGTTCTGGTACATGTATCCCCACCTCACGGTGCTTGAGGACTTCAAACCCGGGAGGATTAAGGTGCATAACTATCCTGATGCGCCATACAACTATTATCGTGAAAACCCGGTGTGGGAGTGGCGGGAGGACCTTAGAACTGTTGCCTCGCGGGAGCTTGGAAGAAAGGCTGTAGACATCATAGTGGACCATCTGGTTGAACTGGTTAGGAGAAAGCTGGAAGAGCTGGAAGGACGCTGAGGCTGTTAAGCTTTCCTTCTTATCCCGATGACGATGATGAGGCACGCTATAAGCATTAAAACACCCATAGTGCTGAAAGTCAACCTATACCCGTAGGCCTGGCTAAGCAGGCCGATCGACATCGGGGTGAGCATGCTCGCTATGTTCCGGGAAGAGTTGAACAGGCCCATGGCAAAACCCTTTTTATCCTGGTCGACAAGCTCGGAGGCAAATGCTGAACTAGCCCCGGAGAAAGCCCCCCAGACGAAGCTGTAGAGCACCATGGCGAGCAGAGCCCCTTCAAAGCCACTGGCCGTGGAGTTGGCAAACATGTATGTTGCGCACAACACGTAGGCGACCAGCACTATTGTCTTACGCCCAAGCCTATCCGAAAGGTGGCCGAAAAACACGTTAAGCGGTATTTCTAGCCAGCTGGCAAGACTCAGCAACAGCGTGGCTGTCACCATGCCGAGCCCCAGCTCAAACGCGTAGAACATCGGCACATACACGTTCTTCGTGAAATCAGCCATGAAGAAGAGCATGCTTCCGGAGAGAAACGCTAGAAAAGGGGTTCCCAGCCTGGAGATGGGGCTCGCGGAACCGCCTCCGATCCTCTTCCTCGTATTCGAAGCATGGCCTTTAACCCTTAAGCCGAGGTGAACTATGGTGAGCGAGGCGAAGTAGAGGAGTGAGCAAAGTCCGAAAAAGTAGCCTCCCCCCAACTCGCTTATTACGAGGCCTGTAAACGCGACTGAAATAGCCCAACCCAAGGAGGCGGCTGACGAGAAGAAACCCATCGATCTGCCACGGTTCTTGACAGACGAGGTTTCTGATAAAAACGTCATCGCAGCCGGGTAAGATGCTGAGCCTACAAAACTCGTCGCAACAAGGAGAACAGTGAGAGCAAACCTGTCTTTTAACAAGACCATTAAAAGATACCCGAGCGCGTAACCCATGGCTCCAAGCTTGAGGAAGAACAGTCTGTTCATAGTCCTATCTGAAAGATAACCCCATGCTATCTGCCCTAGGAGGCTCGATAATGCTATGGAGGACAGTATTAGGTTGATGGAGCCACCGTCAAAACCGTTCGTAGAAAGGTAGAGAGGGATTCCTGGCACTAAAAGCCCGGAGGCAGCCATGAACAATACGTTGTAGGCAAAGATTATGAGTATAGGGCTGAGCCTCGTTTTTTCCGCAATGCGCCCTTCCTCATGAGCCATGGTTCGGGAGCCTAATCACTTACTTTTAAACCAGCAGGAATTGGCGCGCATTAACTTAAGTCTTATTCCGCCTCGCCTCTTAAGGCTGAAACTATTTTGGAGATTTCGAATTTCGGAGTCCCGTCGACATAGCAGAGGCCGAAACACGCATGCACAGGACTGTTTTCACTTTTAATTTTCCTGTGGAACGGGTTGTCTCGCCACTCATATATAAACACGCCCCGTATTCTACCTGAATAATCCCTGTTGACACGGCTTATCAAACGAGATAATTGCAAATACACTCGCGCGAAGTTATCCGGATTTTGAATCGGAATTATTCTAGTTCCATCTATTGTTTCAATCGCAAACGTTTTATTCTTCCCACTTCCCCTTACAGGTTTAAAGTCAACCCCGGCGTGGAGCCCAGTCTCGCTTATTATAAGTGGCCTGTCATACTTCTCAAGCTCGTTCAGAAGGCTGCGGAGCATAAGCTCAAACCTTGCTAATCGCAAATTGGTCTCCCTCGCATCTGTTAGAAACCTCTTATTGTGACTGAACGCGTCTAAAGTAAACCAGTCTTTCGCCTCCATGGGATAACAGTTAACGGAATACACGTCAACCGCTTCAACAATCGGCACTATCCACTCTCTTAGTTTCCCATCCGCGTCTAACCCAAACCCCTCCATAGCGTAGGTTACAGGTGTGTTGAACCCGTGTTCTCGAATAAGCTTCTTAGCTGTTGTAAGGAGGTTTGAGATAGCGAACGCCAGTCTCCCAGTGAACCTCCAGTTCGGCGGCTCACCCTCAGTATATTCCCTAAGCTCGTTTCCGAAACATATGGCTGTCAATGGGACGTTTAATTGAAGCGTGCCGAGAATATGATCCTGTTTTATTTCTAGATGCCAGTCTTTTAGAAGATTTTTAGGATTTACATCTATTCCTGCATACAGCTCCATGTTTAGCCTTTTTAAAACTCCAGATATTTTTTCAGAATGTTCAAAATTATAGGTTCTGGCAGCCACAATGCCAGTCTTCACAGCATTACTAAAACCTGAATCCTTAATTCTTCTGACCCCGGAGGGATGGAACCATGCTCCCACGATCATGGACGATCCCAGTACCCTAACCTTAAAATGTGCTTAAATGTTTTTCTAGGCGCTAAGCTGAATCAACATGCATTAAGAATACCTAGAAAAAGAAAGACTAGTATGGAAGTATCCACATGTTTTTCAGGATGAGCGCGACAGCAACACTTATCGTTATTAACAAGCCTACTCCAAGAGAAATCCCAGCAACTATCGCATTCCTATAGTTTGACCAGAAGTCCCGCCCCATTCTCCGCTCGATCAGCCTTCCGATAAGCAGCCCTATGAGTAGGGAAACAGAGTAGGGCAAGGGTTGCGCCGCACCTGCCGACAGGGCTATCAGGGGTATGCTTACCCGTATCGCTTCAGAAACTGCAAAAACAGCGAGCCCGATCACAAAGAAGCCAGCCACTAGGAGCGGGTTAAGCAGCCCAGCCCTACCTCCAGTGGCGAACAGGCGTAGCCATCGAGCCTGAATAGGCCAGTAAATATTCGTCGCTGGATAGACGTTTGACGGTATGGGAGCAATATTCCAGAAGGCAGACACGTAGATGAAGCCAACCAGCCAGGCGATTGGGAAAACAAGGAAATACGTCTTATACATGCTCTTAGAAGTCGTGTTGCAAAGCTGGCCAATCTTCATGAAATAGCAGAAATCAGCGCCAAAAGTCGTGATAATCAGTGGGCCGAACCAGATTCGAGTATCGTTGAACCCTGTCGCATTCATGTATGCGAGGAACACTCCTTCCTTGAGGTATGGAACATCCTGCTTAAAACCAACGACTCCGTAAGACCTTGTGCCTACTAAAGTATATATGAAGGACCATCCTGATGAGAGTCCTAGCAGCAGTAGTAGAAACGTGGCTGGGATGCCGGGTATTAAGTAGGTGAAGAGGACAACAGACCCGACGGTTGAACCTAGAAACAATACCAGGAGGAACCACAGCGGGTAATTGTCAACTCCCTTGCCAACCTTTATGCGTGAAAGACTCTTTAAAGAGTTGATGAAAATCTGGGGATGTCTCAATATGGGAAGTACACCTGCAGATATAGCTAATCCGATTAATGGGCTTACCCAAAGCTCAAAGAGCGAATGCTGGTAGATAGTGGAGAGAGAGGAACCAGGAGACCAGTAGCTGAATAATCCTTTGAAAAAGGGCAGTGGCGATTCGGAGCTCGTGAGGAAGCATCCGAAGAAGTAGAAGGCCATTCCGCTTGCGAACAGGGTTAGAACAACGCTTGTCGGAAGTATGAACCCAGTAGCTATGCTTATGATATCGGTCGCTATGCCGAACGAGGCTCCTGGTAGGAACGGCTCTATCCTGCTGGTGAGATCTATCCATGGAATCGGAATCGTCGTATACCCTAAGACCAGTGCCGGAAAGTAAACTATAAGTCCGTAGACGAAACCTAGGGCAGCCGATAATGTGAAAACCCTGCTCCTCCTTGGATCCTGCCTCTCTGAAAGCGTTAGAATAGCATCAGCCCCTACTTGAGCAGTTGGGAAAGGCAGATCCTCAACCTCAATAAACATGCTTTTTGCAATAAACGCCATAGACATGTCTGCAAGCTTCCAGAGTATTCCTGCTACTAGCGATATTAGAATAGGCGTGACAAAACTAGGCGAGAAAAACATTCTGTAAATGAAGAGGTTCGTCTCTGGAGCTGGAGCCCACCAGTCTGGGATGTTCAACCCATACGCGTATGGACTGGTTCTAAACCAGGTAGCGTATATCCACTGGATGCTGATAACTTCGAAGCAGATTTGATGCCCCATCATCCATATTATGAACGCCTCCTGCCGGCTTAACGGGTGTCCTGCTAGAAACGCAAGTTCAACCGCAAACAATAGAAGAGTATACTGGATTCCGGAGCTAAGGTCGCCGCCACTGTAAAGCTGGTACCATATTGCCGCCGGGAGGAGAACCACTATACCGTAGATTATTACAAGCAGAGACCTCCAGGTTAATCCTGAAGCGCCTCTATCTTTCACGCTGCTCAACGTTCCCACCTTCCTTAAAGCCCTTAAGCAGCTCACGGGCTTTTTCAATAGTTTCCCGCTTGTCCTCGGCTGGAAGAGTTCTCCAGATGAGCAACTGTTTCCTAAGACTATCTATAAACCTGTATCCGGCTTTCTGCCACATGTACAACGTGCCTGATTTCCTAACCAGTCGGAGAGAGTATTTGAAATTGTCCTCATTAACCTCTTTGCGAATCAAGATTTCAGCTCTTTGAGAGACCCCCATGTCGAAAGGAGGCAGAGTAGTGTCAACGACTATGACCTTCTCAATAGCACCATCATAAACTCTCTCGTGTAATTCTAAGCTATCCGTTCTGAAGGCACCGACCTCAGCAGTTGTGAAAGCTCTGAAAAACTCGGTTAAAAACACTATGATCCCATCGGTTTCTTCCTGAGAGGAAGTGAACGGTAACGGTATATCCCAGACATCGCCCTGAGGCTTGGTTTTAAGCTTCCAAACCCTCTCTACTGAAGGCGTAACCAGCCTGGAGGCTTTGACAACCGGATAGATTGAGGACGCTATGGTTGTTAACATAGATATCGAAACCGTTAGGATTATGATTGTGGAGGAGAAGTTCGGGTAAAAGTCTTTCGGCATCAACTGGAACATGTAAAGTAGATTTGTCCCCAGGAGCCCCACCACGTATCCGAAAACCGCTGCGACAATCGAGTATACAAGGGTTTCCGACAGAAATAGGCCTGCCACATGCAGGGGTGAAAGCCCTAGGGAGCTGAAAATACTGATCTCCCTAACCCGCTCATATACGTTGGCTAACATTGCATCCAGAATCACTAGGGCAGCGATAATAATTGGAAAAGCAAGATGCTCCAATCCCCTGAGTGAAAACCATACTTGCTGCTGGAAATTGGTTCTCTGACCCCCGGCACTAGCATAAACAATGAACGGCAGCTTGTTAGACAGGCTCTGGGCAACGTCAAACACTCTGTTTTGATTATGGAACTTGGCAACTATCTGCATGGGAGGGCAGCCTAGTTTCTCCGCGAGCGAATACTGAACTATGAGCACGGATTGCGCAGGAATATGCTGGATACCGCCTGCCCATTGGACACCCCAGTTGATTGGCGTTACCTCGTGTAGGTTTAGATCCACCAGACTGTTAAGAATGGAGGAATCAAAGATTCCGATGATAGTCAGATTAACATCGCCAACGTAAATTACGTCGCCCACGCGCCAGCCACATGTTTCCGCAGCCTCTTTCGGTATAATAGCCGTATACGGTCCGAATGCTCCAGTGCAATTCGTAAGAGTAATGCCTTGGCTGAAGATCGGGTCTTCCGGAACTACTGCTAGCAAGGCTGAGAAGACGTATCGCGTCTCAGGAGCTTGATCCATGATCCTGGAAACCTTAATCTTTGACCCTGGCACCTGTCCTCCTAACACGGATACATAACCGCTGGAAGTATAAATCCAGCTTCTAGGGCATATCACCGCTTCATCTCCAACCTCTGCTTTAAGAAAACTCCCTAAGTACGAGGGGAGGTATCTGAATTCACTTATCAGTATTCCATCATAATAGGTTTTTCCTGGCTTCGGGATAGTTCTAACTATTGATACTAGATATATCGATGTTAAAGAAATGAGGGAGAAAACTATTAATGTAATCGTTACCAGTGTTAGAGTAGTCCTTAACCTTCTCTTCCGCATGTTTGACACACCCATCGAAAAAGCTATGAGAACCGCGCTGAACCTGCTTATCTCCGCAAAATGCTTGCCGACAGCCTCCTCTCTAAACGCTTTAACAAAGCTTGAGATCCTGCCCCACAGTATTCCTACGATGGGTATGACGAAAACCATGATCGCTACTCCAACTAACATAATGTAGATGTTTGTTGCCAGGTGAAAACCAGGGTGGAACCAGTATAACAGCAAGGTGAAAAGAGCAAAGACCCCGCATGCGTAAAACACTCTTTTCAGGCCGCTTCTCGGTGAAAACACGAGTTCAACGAACAATATTGAAAACGGGACTAGAAGTATGAAGAAGAACAGGGTTGAAGAGATGATTTCAAAAATCAGACCCTTTGTAAACTCGTAGGCGTTTATTTCGCTCTGCCACGCCGCATAGATGGAGTAGACGAATCTTGAATAATCGAATCCGCCGCTCTTAGAGTAACATTTTGAAGCTTCTTCAAGCAGGTTGGCGGAGTTATTGGAGAATTCTAGAGCAGGAGCACTCATAGCCAAGTAACGTGAAGCCACGTCAAGCCTATGCTTATTCAAGAGATGGAAATCTGTGACTAGCTTAACGGGTGTAGCGAGAATCGTGAGGGTCTCTCCACGTTTAACGGAGAACCCCTCTCCCTCCGGGTTTCCTTCAGAAATCCCCATTAAAACCCCTTCAGGAGAAGGTATGCCTGGACTGTAGATTATAACCTCTACAGGCACATTTTCAGGGACGAATATCATATGAATGTCCTCACCCTCGATAAAGCTGTCTCGAGCATAACTGTAAGAGGTGGGGGGAGTATGGCCTCTGGAATCCAGTATGGATATTTTCCCAAGCTGGTTTAAAGGTGGAATAAGGTTGAATAAGACTATGGACCCGCAGGGGAAGACTGGAAAGTAACGAGGAGCTTCTAAGGATCCGATGCGCCCACTATTAACCTGGAACGAAATGGGATACACGTCGGATCTCTGCTGCCAGAGCTCCGGAGCATAAATAATATTTCCATTCTCATCGAAGACGAATGCTTCAACCATAACGCTAGGAACAGCAACTTCAGCCACACCCACACCCAACTGCTGTGCACCCGTGTAAGTCGTCTCCGCAGGCAGCCCGTGGACAACGAATACACCGTTCTCGTCTGCCCTGCATAAAGAATAGAAACGTGGAGAATACCCGCCATCATCGTAAGACAGGCGGATCGAAACCAGCGCGTAAGGCACAGCCTCAAACCATCCTTTCGTGTAATTATATACTACAATCTTCCCTGTCAACGTGACGAAACCACCCGCGTTCGGTTGCAACGCGTATCGAGTGGGCCCGATTCCTTTACTCCTAAGCTCAGGGCCGTTTATCAGACTTGATGCAAGAGCAGCAGCAAACATAGTCTGCTTCCTAACGTTTTCAACCCTTCTTTCACAGCCGAGCGTATTCTCATAAGTGTCTGAAGGCGTGGAACAGAGTGTTCTGAAGGAATTTGCCGTAGCTATCGTTATGCCGACTCCTCCGGCAACGACGTAGGGTTCATGGTCGAAAACCAGGTCAGTCGGCAAGTAGCTCCTCCACTCTCTCACGCGTAAACCGTCCTCGACACTTATGTTGAGGCCCAGGTTCTCAAGGATATTCTTCACCTCGGATTGAGAACCGAAAAGCCTGTCTCTAAGCCACGTGTATCTTAGGAGCGAAGCCTCAAAGTAATAATTGTACCCGCAGAAAAACAATCCTACATCACTGGTGTCTGAAGCTAGGTCTAAGTTTATCCAAATGCTAATCCTCCTGCTTATTTCATCGAAGTGACGCTCAACAAACTCCCGCGCCCCTTTTAAACCCCCGTAATGAGAGCCTATAGCTAGAAACCATATAGTTCTCTCTGGAGGATTGTCCCTGAAGTAGGAAGCCATCTCCATAAGTGTTGCAATGCCTATTGCTTCATCTGCCCCCGGAGCTCTTCCAACAACATATGATTGCGAATCATAGTATGCGCTTAAAACTACAACCTCCTCACTCCTGCCGGGTATAACGCCTAAAATATTCCAAGCCGGCTGCTCCACCCAGGAAGCATCCAGTTTGATTTTTACCCTGACTTCCCCCATGGATAAAAGATTGAACAAAAGCTGAGCATCCTTTCTTGAAACTATAAGGCGAGGGATGTTCAACGGGACAGTTAGGTAATTCACCCCTCCCCTGAGCACTAGTTGAGGCGCGTCTGGAAGTCTAGCATTCAAGGAGCTTTGCACACTGTTGTAAATTTCAGGTTCAATGAATATTATGGCTTTGGCACCAAACATCACTGTATGAATCCAGTTCCCATTGTTTTCATAGTCCAAAAGCACTATCGTGCCGTTAAGATCCTTCCCGTTAAGCTCCGGCAAAGATGCTTTCCCCACGTAGAGTAGTCTACCCTCTACACCACTTTGAGGAGTCCTTCCAGGGTTCAAGCCCATGGGATACATTACTGAAACATCTTGGAGAACAGACTCGATAGGCGATAGGACTTGAATCACCGCATCGTGAACAATAGGGACAAGAACCGTGAAGTTTTCAAAGAAGCCGTTGGGACCAGGCTTAAGACCATTATTCATAAAGTTTTCATAAATATACTTGGCCGCAGCCTCATAGCCAGGGTAGCCAGGCGTCCTGCATTGAAGGCTAGAAAGACGTTTCACGTGTTCCCGTATTGCTTCAACGTTTATGGTTTTTGCGATCTCGAGATAGCTGAAAGCCTGTAATCCTCTTCCTGGAGAAACACTGTTTACGCTGAGTTGCAGGAACAGGAGCAACAGAGTTGAAAGAAGAATCCGTCTTCCTAATGCTTTAAACAGGCTTTTTACCAAAGATGAATCACCCTATTCAACCTTGTTCCGAATATTATTGATAAGGATGAGAAAAAGAACGTGATCGGTTTCAACCCGGAACGCTGGGAACCCATTCTATTCCCGCTTGCGCAACCGGCAGGAATATGTCAGTTATTATGGAGACTATGAATGAACCCAGGAATATGCCTATAGCTAGCGGAACGCCGTTTTCCTCATAGAGTTTTGAACCGCCTATTCTAAACGTCAGGAACTTGAGAACCCATGCGACTAGAAGATACCCCCAAAGCCAGTGTGCTGGTTGACACAGGCCTATTATGAGACCAACAGGGTTTAACGGGAACCTGGCAAAGGCAGCCCTAGCCCAAAGAAGAACCCCTGAAAGGAAGAAACCGGCGGCCCAGTTTGCAAGCTCGAGGGATAATAGGTTCTTGTTCCAATTGAACCAAGAACAGCCTTGGGCTTGGTTAAAGGCAGCGTTAAAGATGGCTTCTTGGCTCCACCATGCTGGGCTAACCCACTGGCTGTACAGGGTTCCGCCATACCCGAAACCCCTGTCAATCCCTATCATGTATGTGAAAACCAGCCATAATGGGAGACATATGAGAACAGCCAACACCATTGCTACGATAGTCGATACTGCCATCGCCTTATTATGAGTATTAGTCAAAGTCGCCAACTTGAAGGCCTCGAGCTGAGCGCTTTGAGGCGTTCCAGCACCACCCCAATACCATGTGTAGTGCCCTGTCACCACGTACCCCATGTTCCACGCCGTATAGGCACCGGGTCCATAGGCTGCTTGGGAGGCTGCTGAGGCTTGAGCTCCCACGAGCGAGTAGAGCCCTGCCTGCGAAAGCAGAGTAGCCAGAACCTCCTGGGATTCCCAGGGAGTATCTCCCTTCGCTATGCTTTCCGCCCGGATTCGCGATGTTGCAATATACTGCAGAAAAGTATACACTATGATTATTCCTGCAGCCCAGACCGGGATGTAGACAACAACCATAAGCACTATGAGCAGTATTGTGGAAACGATGAACGCAAGCCACAGGGTCCTGTATGAGAACGGCTCGTTAGACTCGTCCAGCACTTTTTTCCCAAACGCGTTTTTCAGAGTAGACGCGATGTGTTTTCTAGCATAGACGAGAAGCCAAAGACCTAAACCTATCATCGCACCCCATCCGATCATTCCGCCGGAGACGGGTGCTATCGCGCCTGACGCCATGTTGTGCCATGCTCCACCGGAGCTTCCCCAGGGTGCTTGCAGCGTTGCATACCCTGCCCAAGCGGATATCGCCGGAATTATGTCGGCGAATATAAACCAGGAAACCACCGCGGTGAAGAGAACGTCCAACGGAGCTAAATACCATAAGCTAAGCTGCGAGGGGGAAACGCTGAAAAACCAGCTTGAATTAGGCAGCGCTACCTCCAGAGCCTCAATATGGTAGGTCTGCCAGAGGTCCCACCCTCTTCCAGGAGATAAAGCGTTGATAAGGTTCCCCAGCATCAGCAGGAAGCCCACGAGTATGCCTATAAGGATCTTTTTTAAACGCGGCTTAGGAGTTAAACCCATGCCTAAATTGATCAGCTCAGTGGTAATGTTCAGGTATGGGAATGGAAGCTTTTCAACATCTATCCACAGTTTTCGGAGAATCATTCCCATGGAAACCATGAAGACCACTAGAGCCAATGTGAACAGGATCCAGTAGCCTAATGCAGGCGCCCAAGCTGCCCAGGGAACAGAAGTCCCTCCGGTGAAGGCGGCTAAAGCTGCTGCAGTATCCTTCACTCCGAACAGGGGGCTCATCTCGAGTGCTCCAGGTATTGTGGAAACCCAGGAACCCATGTACCACCATTGTTTCTCCCAAGCTGTGTTGAAAATCGATATGGAAAACGGCACAGCTACAGACCAGGCGAAGCCTAGGCTTACAGTTACCATGGCGAATACAATCGCATATTCATCTGCCCTCAGTCTAAGAGAGCCAAGAAAATACCCAAGTATGCCTAGTATAAACAGGACTAGGAATGCTCCTGCATTCATGCCCCAAAGGGTCAGGTTGACATTGGTCCAGTCGATTGAAAGCTGTATCAGCATCATCACTATTGAGACTACTAGGCCCAGTATGAATCCTCTGGATTTCAAAAATTTACTGAGTAGGAATTCTTTTTCCTCGCTCATTTTTACTCCCCACCTTTATGATTTTAAAAAACTTATATTTAAGCTTTTTTACGTAAGTGAGCGGTCCCGCTGTTTTCCAGAAATCCTTCAGAAACATGCTAAGCTTTTTCTAACAAGAAGCAGTATTGCCATTAGGAATTCTAGGATTGAAACAACCGTTAAACTGATTATGCTAAGGATGCTTGAGGCGGAGAGCAGCAACATTATAAAGTAGACTAGAATCGGAATCGCTGCAACTATGAAGCCGAATATTAAAGGAATAATGTAGGCGTGAAATCTCAAGTATATGTTTCCAGACGGAATAGCCTGTCCAAAAGTCCTTAAGAGAAGAAGGGTCTCAACCATTATTGAAGCGACAACTGAGAACGTGGAAATTCCTCCGAGAAGAGCGAGCACGCTCACGAGGCCCGGTGCTCTTACCATAGTTATCAACACCAGCACTAGAATAGAGGTTAAATACACAGTTGTAGACAGGATTGTTTTAGCAAGGATCAGCGTCCTTTTTCTTAAAGGTAGGCTTCCAACGTAAGAATAAGCCGTGCTTTCCGTGTTTAAAAGCACAGGGGGAAGCAGCAACACCATCAGCAGGGAAGTCGAGAATAAGAGCAGAAGCGGGAAGGGCAAAAATCCGGTTGAAAACCTGCTTGCATCCGAGTATAGGGAGCTTAATGAAAAGCTTAAAATTATGGTTTGCAAAACAGGCATTACAAGCACGCTGAAATACGATGGGGATCTTGAAGCCATTCTAAGATCCTTTTTAACGATTCCGAGCCATGGTGGTCCAGGATTTATGGAAACCTCTTTGACCTCTGTCCTAGTGGCTGCGGCGAGGCTTTCAAAGCCTATTCCAACAACCTCTCTGATAAGCCATTTAAAAGAATAGGCGGCTAACGCTAAATAGATGAGGAAGGAGCCTACTGATAAGGCTACTATCCCAGGGTTATCGATGTTGAGGAAAGTGGTTAGTGAAGCAAGGAATCCGAGCGAAAACGGATACAGCAATATAAGCAGGTATGAGAGGCTTTGAGTAAGGGCTTTCATCAGGCTAACCATCTGTATTGCGAAACTCGTAACCATGTACATGAGAAACATCGGGATAACCCAGATCAACATGTAGAAGAGCCTCATGAGCATCCTCCACGCCGACCCTCCGCCTCCCCTAACCACTTTAGAGTAGAATGAGAGCGCTAGGAAAACAGCTATTGTCAACGCGAAAACCTCTGTAATCACAACGCCCAGAAGAACTGTTAAAGAACCCGGGATAGAGCAGTATGAAACCCCGTAGGCTAAGGGGACGATTAAGAGCGCCGCTATCAACGGGATGTCGAAAATCCTTACGAAGCACGCGAGGAGGATTTTGGATACATCCCTGCTTGAAACTGGGAGAGGAGTAAGAAACTCTGCAACCCTGGAGGAGACGAAGGATGTTGCAACCTGTAGCCCCATGAAAACCATCATGAATAGAACTATGCTGAGCATGGATGAAACACCGTATACGGCGGCAAGCTCCCTATCCATCTCAAGTAGAACGCCGGACGAGAAAGTAAAAACCCCCATGAAACCGATGAAGAAAGCCATTATGATTTTGCTAAACATAGAGTTCACCTCGACACTCCTGACAAGCGCCGCAATGCCTTTTACAGCATCTCCGCCTTGGGGCAGTGTCCCGCCTGCGCGCAGGGAGAAGTAGGATTGGAAAACAATCTCCCTGTAAACCTTTCTCGACAGCCTCCATATTTCAGACGGATTCATTACCCTACGCCTCTAAGGCTTTAACCATCTCCTGCACCCCAGACTCCTGCTCAGTCACCCTCAGGAAGATTTCTTCCAGAGAGCCTTCTGCGCTCTTAACCAGTTTGCGGAGACCCTCGACAGTTCCCTCGCCAACCATTCTTCCCCTATTGATTATCCCGACCCTCGTGCACAGTCTTTCAGCAACCTCCATGATATGCGTTGAGAAAATCACCGCACCCCCCTTGCTCACGTGATGCGTCAAAAGCTCCTTGAGTATTCTTGATGAAAACGCGTCCAGCCCGATGAGAGGCTCGTCGAGAATCAGGAGTTGAGGCTCATGCATTAAGGCCGCTACTATTGCAACCTTCTGCCTATTCCCTTTTGAGAGGGCAGCGATAGGCGTGTCGAAGTATTCTCTCAGTTGAAAGGCTGAAACCAGCTTCTCAAGCCGCATGCCAATCATGTCCCTGTTAAGACGCCTGATGGAGGCGACGAATTCCAGGAATTCTCTGGGAGTTAAAGAATCCATCAGGATAACTTCCTCCGGAACATACCCCATCATTCTTTTCACGGCAACCTCGTCTGAGAGAGGCCTTCCGAAAACCTCTATTCTCCCGGAAGCCGGTTTAAGAAGCCCGGTGAGAACCTTCAAAGTACTGGTTTTACCAGCACCGTTTGGTCCTAGCAGCCCATATATCTCCCCACGGCCAACTGTAAAGGAAACGTTGTCGACAGCTATGAAAGACCCGTATTTAACCACAAGCCCTTCGACGAGAACAGGTGGAGCCTGCACCTCATAACCAGCCGACCCGCAATTCAGCCCGCAGCACCCTTTTTCAACAAGGCGGCTCTTTATTTAAGTCTTAGCTTCTTTTCGGTTTAAATCCATCATAAAAGAATAATAGCTGAGCCAACTGGCTTACTTCGACAGCCTTGAACCTGAGGAGCATCTTCCTCTCTCTCGTGCAAGGTGAAGACACGAAGAAACCCATAGTGGCAGCGATAACAAGCCCTTTGACAGAAGAATTACTCGGCCTGTGCGGATTCACATGGTCCTCAGCCCATAGAAGCCGGGAGCACATGGTTAAAGCAGCTCTAGCTGCTAAATCAGCAATAGGCTTTGAGACAGTTCGAGTTCCTTTCGACCAGTGTGTTGAAGCCGAGGCGCTCGGTGTTGAACTCGATTTCGAAGGCTATTATCCGAAGCCGAGAAGGCTGGTGGAGGGAATAGGCGAACCCGACTTTTTAGGGAAAGGCAGAACAATGATGGTTTTGGACGCCATAAGAGATTTGAGGAAGGCAGTGGGACAGGATTTCCCTATACTTGGTGGTGTGACAGGACCTTTCACCCTTATCAACTATCTACTTGGCCCCGCTAAAACAATGTTACTGGCCAGGAGGAACCCGAGTGTCGTAAGGAATTACGCTGACAGGCTTTCAGTATCATTAGCGAATTACGCTGAAGAAATGGTTTCAGCCGGCGCGGATGCTATTGTGATCGAGGACATGGCTTCATCACCCGACGTGCTTAACCCAACAATCTTCAGAATGGTTGAAGTAGATCCTCTTAGACGTTTAACATCCATGGTGGACGCTCCATGCATACTTCACATCTGTGGAAACACTTTAAAGATCCTGAGCGACATACCTAGGACAGGCGTTAAAGTCTTCCACATAGATCCTAAAACCAACCTAGGTGTTGCAGTAGACCTGGCTCGCGGCGTAACGTTAGCCGGAGGGGTAAGCACGTTTCTACTCCTGGAAAGCAGTGGGAAGAGTATTGCTGAAGCCTCGCTCTCATGCTTAAACTACGGTATTAGAATAGTGGCTCCTGCCTGCGCCCTACATCCGAAAACTCCGATAGAAAACGTTAAGACAATGATTAAAGCTGTTAAAAAACTTGGTTAGTGGATCATTAGGAAATACAGTTCTAAACAGTATAGCGCGCGCTAAAAAAGCTAAACATTCCCACAAATACGAGTCTTACTTTCACAGTAGCTCGCTTAACTCCAGTCTTTCAATAGTCTCCTTCATAGGTTCACCATTCTCATTCCAGCCTCTAAGCCTATAGTATTCGGAGAGCATTTGTTCAAGCTCAACCACCTGCCCCTTCGCAGGTCCTTCCGCCATGGGCTCGTTTAAGAATCTGCCGGGCAGAGTGTCATCCTTCCTCGTCAATCCTTCTCTCACGTTGAAAAGCCTCGTCAGATTATAGATTCTTTCCCCTATCCTCATGAATTCATACCAGTCTTTATATGGCTGTCCGGTGCAGGCAACAACCATGCGGTGAAGCTCTTTAAGCGTTATAGCGTAGAACGCGAAGAAGCATAGGCCTGAAGAGTCTATCACAGCCTTCTCATCCTGCCTATCCATTACTAGCTTAGCCTTGCCCTCGACAGTGTACGGGTCTACACCTCCACCATATCCAAGCAGCTCCTGACCAGCAGTGTATCCTCTAAGATGGCATGCTCCCCGGTCACTAGTCGCGTAGCCAAGACCCATTCCTTTAGCAGCCCTAGGCTCGTAAGCAGGCATCTCCAGCCCCTTAACATGCATCGCGAAGCTCTCGCTGCCAGGGAACTTTCTACTTACCCTAGCTACACCCTGCTCAATCATTCTTCCACAACCCTCGCCCTTGCAAGCCTTCTCCACGAGTCTGAGAAAGACCTCGTCGTCCCCCCAAGTAGGCTTTAACCCGTCCAGGTCCTGGATGAACCCTTTCTCATAGAGTTCCATTAGGAAGCTTATGGTTACGCCCGTGCTTATCGTGTCTAAGCCGTAGGCGTCGCAAAAATAGTTAGCCATGGCTATCGCCCTAGCATCCTTGACTCCGCAATTGGGGCCGAATGCCCATATGGTCTCGTAGTCCGGTCCGTCTACCCACGTGTCGTTCAAGACAGCGATTTTTCCACATCTTATAGTGCAGCCATAGCAGCCCTTATCGGTCTTCCAAAGGCTTGACCTCCATTTTTCGCCTGAAAGCTCGCTCGCATCTTCAAACCTTCCCTTCTGAAAGTTTCTCGTGGGAAGAGCACCCATCTCGTTAACAGCCTCTATTATGTTCACCGTCCCATGTCTAGGAAGGCTTCTCGCAGTAACCTCGTGCAGCCTAAGCATCCTTCTAACAACCCAGGCGGCCCTTTTCATCCCTTCGACATCATAAACCTCTATTGGTCTCCCGCCACCTGCCACGATTGCCTTCAGCCTTTTAGAGCCCATTACTGCCCCGGAGCCTCCGCGGCCAGCGGACCTCGCGTCATCCGTCAACAGCCCCGCTATTGGAGCAAGCCTTTCACCAGCTGGCCCAACTATAAGAAAGCTGTAGTCTGGAAACTCTTTCTTAAGCTCCCTGATGGTTTCAAACGTAGTCCTACCCCATTGTTTGCAAGGCCTAAGCTCAGCACCATTTTCATCAACTATTAGCATAGAAGGCTCTTCGGCGGCTCCTTTGACGATAAGCATGTCGTAGCCGGCTCTCTTAAGCTGCACCCCGAACATTCCGCCGCAGTTTGAATCTAGAAAAACACCGGTCTGAGGGCTTTTAGTCACGACGCTGAACTTAGTGCCTGTTGGAGCAATTGTTCCAGTCAACGGGCCGGTCGAAACTATGATTGGGTTTTCAGGAGAAAACGGATCCTCCTTGCCCCTTAGGCTCCTGTAGAGATGGAGGGCTCCAAGACCTTTTCCACCAAGTAGGAGGAAAGCCTCTTTCTCATCAAGATTCTCAACCCTAGGCTTGTTTGAGGAGAGGTCGAAGCTTAGAACCCTGCCTGCATAGCCACCCTTCATTTCAAACACCTTTTTCAACAACCCTTATGGCTGCTGTGCCACACCATTCTGAACACTGTGGAACTCCGCCGCAAAGGTCGCAAACAAGAGGAACGCTCCTCTCCTCGTCGAACCTAATTACCTTCTGAGGACAGGTTTCCACGCAAGCCATGCATGACGTGCAGAGGCCGTCCACAAGCTCAACATTACCCTTTAAGCCCCATTTTAAGGCTCCAGCTGGACAGACGGATATGCATTTTCCGCATTGAACACATATGACCGGTTTGGCTCCACTCGGCCATTCCTGGATAATCCTGAGCCTCGCACGCCCAATATTTATTTTTCCATCATGGTAGAGGCTGCAGACAGCGGCACACAGGTTGCAGCCTACGCAGGCAGCCGGATCCACAGTAAGGGAAATCCTCCCCTTCTTAGAGGCTCCCACTACTTCCAAGACGCTTCTACCCTCATGCACCACAGCCTTGACGAGCCTCACCATCTCTCCAGGATCCTGGGCCTGCACTATATTCCTTCCGTAGACGATTCCGGAACCACCTGCCTGCATCACCTCCTCAACAACCTCCAGCGAGTCTCTCACAGTGACTCCACTGTATCCGCCTAAGGCTAACACAGGTATTCCGTCAGTAGCCTTTACAATCTTTTCAAAAGTGTATGGGTCGCCAGTGTACGGGACTTTAAGCGCATCTGCACCAAGCTCTGCAGCAATCCTTACTGAAAGAGCAACCAGGTCAACATAGTTTGCCTTCGTCACCCGTTCACCCATTGGGAGAGGCTCGACAATAAGGGGCATTCCTTGTTTCTCGCATTCGCGTGAAAACCTTGATACTGTTTCAATGTTTCTAGCCTCCTCATCCTCATCGCCTAAACCCATGAAAAGATACACTACTATTCCGGAGGCACCTAAGGCTGAAGCATCCTCGACTCTCACCGTGTTCACGTCGCGTACAACTCTGGCTGGAAGAGTATACGTCTTATCCCTAAAAGCGTTCGTCCAATCAGCCCTAACTAGAAGTGCCGGCGCATCCCTCCCGTAGAAAAGATCTATCAGGCTAGATGCTTGCCCAGGGGTTAGAAGAATAGCGTCTGGACCGCCTTGAATAACCCTGGTCAGTGTTTCCCTCAGGTTGACAACTCCCCTTATCGGCCCAAGCATGAGCCCATGGTCAGCAGCAACAACCACAGCTCTCCCGTCTCCGCCGAATATTCTTTTCAGCCTAAGCTTCTTTCCAGTCCGCATCCTTAACACCCGTGGACAAGAAGCCTGGCCTCCGCAACGGTTTCCTCCACGCCGCCCGAGGCAAGTCTTTCCCTTAAGAGGAGACCGGTGCATCCTGACGATAGAGCACCCCTAAGCTTCGAGAGGGGGATCTCGGGGTCGTCAACAGCAACAACCGGGGTTTCACCAGCCACTTCAACGATTGCGCGCATGGACTTCTCGTCCCCAACATACGGTGCTGCAACTATATCGGCACCCGCTTCAACAGCCATCCTGACAGCAAGCTTTAAACAGTCTAAACGGTTAGCCCGAGTGACCCGTTCACCTATTGCCATCGACTCCACGAGCAGTGGAAGCCCGAGTCTTCTGCAGCCAGAGACAAGTGTTGAAACAATTCTAATACTTCCAGCCTCCGCATCCTCGTCTCCCACGAGAAGATAAGCGGCAACGCCTTCAACACCCAGGGTCAACGCCTCCCTAGGGCTAGCTAGCTTAACGTGTTCGAGTTTTTTACGCGGCAATACTGTATAACCCCCCACAATATTCGTGAAGTCGGATCTTAAGATGATGGAGGGTCCCCTGCCTCCAATAAGACTTTCAAGCCTAACAACCTGGCCCCTGGTAAGTAGGACAGCGTCAGGATTAGACTTTAAAACACTAGTCAATACGCTTCGCGTTTCCAACACGTTTTCAACATGTCCTCTCGTGAAAGCAGCATCCAGACTTATGATCAGTGTTTTCCCGTCTCCAGAGAAAATCCTGCTTAACCTAAGTCCTTTCCCTATTTGGGCAAACAAGACGCTACGCCTCCATACGCCTACTCACCATAAGTGTCAGTTCAAACATCTGTCCATCTACCCTTCATACTCTGCTCAGAGGCTTAGCAATAATCTCTTTAATAACCATATCGAATATTCTAGAAGAGTTAGCGGGCTGGACAATAATAGCGGTGTCGGCGCCTCTACCTGTTCCAGCTATGCTCACCACATCCCTGTCTACAGGTATTAGACCAGCGTCCGCAGCCATGGCTATGATCTCGACAGCCACCTTCATGCCCTCGCAGAAAAGCCTTAACGTCTGAGCCATTATCTCAGCAGGATAGGCCGTGTCAAACTTGCTTCTTATCGCCCTTTCAACATTCATGAAGACATGAGTCCCAGTGTAAACCTTCGCCCCGTTCGCCTCTATTATCCTGCGGTTCTCCTCCGTTAACTCCTGTTTACCAGGTTCTTTGAAACCAGTATGATGAGTTACAACAATCAGGTTGAAGCCTTTAAACATCTGGGAAGCCTTAACACCAGTTTCCCCGGTTGTAGATGCGACGACAATGCTTCTTATGCCGAGCTCTTCAGCCCTTCTCCTCGCTAAAGCTAGCACAGTCTCGGTATTGTTTCTCCCAGGCGTGTTGAAGTAAACTATCTTTTTCTCAACCATGCTCATGAAGACGTCGTTTTAAAAAGCCTCAATAATCTTTTAAGCCTTTTGCTTTGAAAAATGCTTAAAGATTTTAAGGTAGGTTAAGGCTGGGCTTTTGATCAGTAAGCATAATGCGCATACGGCTAACGCCTGCAACACTGCAACGGGTAACTCCTCAATTTTAAAAACGCCTTTACATACTCGTCAGCATTTTCAAGAAGCATGTTAACGATGACACCGTAATAAATGAACCCACCATCATGAGCCCCGGCGTGAAGCTGGCTTGCAACATATTCCTCTATCAGGTTTCTAGGCATCTTTTCCAATTTATAAGTGGATGGTTGAGGTATCAGAGTCACCTTGCCCCCGTATCTTTCTTTCACAGAAGCGAGAACCATGTTTTCAGCCTCATCCAAAGGATTTAAGCCGTCGAACCCTGCGTTCACAATCCTGTCGAGAATGAGGTTTAAGTTACCATGGCTATGGAGGAAAACGTAGGCTCCCAGCCTATGGTATGTCCTGCAAAGCTCACGGTCAAAAGGTTCAAGAATTTCACTGTAGAGCCTCGGCGACACGAATGGGCCGTTACTATCCCCCAAGTCGCCTGAAACCCAGACAGCGTTAACACCAGTTTCCTCTATTATTTGCCTCGACATTTCCATGAGCCTCTTAACTCCGAAGCTGAGAATCTTTTTGGCGAAACCCGGGTTCACGACCATGTCTGTAAGAAACCGTTTGAAACCCCTTAAAGAGTATGCCGCGAAGCCGAAAGGACTCTCGTGACTTATGAAGGTGAAGCGGTCGCTGTTTCTCTCAACATTCTCCCTAATCCTCTTAACATGTTCCCTGGATAACTCGAGCTTCAACTCTTCAAGCCTATCAAGATCCTCTGGTTTAGAGACAGCTGGCTTAACCAACTCCCTGTAACCGTAATCCACTTTATAAGAGATACGGTGCACGTCTCCGAAAACCGATTCTAAAAGCCTGTATTCAGAACATTGTTCCACAACCCTAGTCTCCGGAAGACTCCCGACTCCAACAAGGTCTTGAGGCAGCTCCCTGTTTCTAAAAGCTTCTTGAAGCCGTCTGAGACCGTCTGCCACAGTCCAGAGGCAAGGAACCATGTCAGGCTCCTCATGATTAAGCGTGGTGAACACACGGTCAACAGGCTTCAATTTTCACCTAGCATACCGCTTAACCAGTATTGCTTTAATCAAAACGATTTAAGGAAGCTCAGGGTTCTTCTTAACTCTTCCTCAGGATCGCCGGGTATTCCGCATTCTAGAGTAAGATAATTCTTGTAGCCTCCTTCTCTCAAAACCCTTAAAGAACTGAAATCAGTATGTCCTCTTCCAGGCGTCAGCCTGTTGCTGTCGGCAAGATGCACGTGGGCAATCTTGTCAAGATGATTCTTTAAGCTTAACCCGATATCAGCCTCCTCAATACTCATGTGGAAATAGTCAGCCATTATTCTCACCTCGTCTAAGCCGACTTCTTCACATAGCGAAGCGGCTTGGGAAAGCGTCTTGAGGAAGTGGGTCTCATACCTGTTAAGCGGCTCCACAATCACTATGCTTCCAACATCCCTCGCGTGCTTCCCTAGAATCCTGTATTCCTCAACAGCAAGCTTCCACTCCAGTTCAAACTTGTCCTTGAAAAGGGGAGAGAGATCTGGAACAGTAGCTTCCCCGAAGACGGGCACAGTTATAACCCCTACTGCACCAAGCCTATTGGCCCACTCAAGCCTTTCCTTTATTCCTTTCAATGCTGCTTCCCTATCTTCTCTTCTTGGAGAAAGCAGGCTTCCCGAGTATCCTGAACAAATAGTGCTCACCTTAACCCTGGCTGTAGATAATGCGTCCAAAACATTCTTTAAAGCTCCACCGAGCTCCTGTCTACCCCAAAGCTCAATACCGTCATAGCCATAGTTCTCAAGCCTCCTCAGTTTCTCCTCCAAGTTTGCACCTGGGACAAGGTTCTCCTGAACTGAGAACTTCATTTGCCTCTCTTACTCTCTCCAGTTACTTTTTAACTTTACTTTACGTAAAACTACAGCTATTCCGCGCTGCAGTAACTCTGCGAGTAGAGCCTCACAGCCTGTAAACCCAGTATTTCATCCGCCACCCAGCGGCGGGAAGACAGCTAGAACATCGCCGTCTCTAACTTCCGGATTATCCCTGACTATATTCTGGTTTAAAATAAGTATCGCCTCCTTATCAAGCTCGACTTCAGGATGTTTGGAAACTATTTCTCTAATAACCTCTTTAATGGTTGAGCCGGGTGTAAGCTCCAGCTCCTCCTCGCTCTTTCCCACAGCCTCCCTGTAGGAGGCGAAATACTTAACCAGAATCCTCATCCCGTTTCCCTCCAGCCCCCTTACGCTTATATGTTTATAGTTCCATCTGCAACACACTTATAAACACTGCGAAACATGCTTTCCCGACATTAAAATGGCTGGCTGGATGGGCTCCATCGCAGAAGTAGACCTGTCTAGTTCAAAAATAACTTTTCGCGAGTGGGACGAGGATGAGAAGCTCAGGTTTATCGGTGGAAGAGGAGTAGGAACTAAAATAATATATGACAACGTGGGCCCAGAGGTTGATCCTTTAAGCAAGGACAACGTGCTTGTGTTCGCAGTCGGCCCGCTGACGGCAACAGCTGCACCGACGTCAGGCAGGTTTTCAGTGTCAACCAAATCCCCGTTGACAGGCACGGTGTTCGACGCGAACTCTGGAGGGTTTTTCGCAACCAAGTTCAAAGCATGTGGCGTCGACACTCTCGTAATCCGGGGAGCGGCTAAAAACCCAGTTATAATATACATGGACGACAAGGATATACAGGTTTTAGATGGGGAGAAATACTGGGGCATGAGAGTGTTTGAAACCACGGACAAGTTGATTGAAAAATTCGGGAAAGAGGCAAGGGTAGCATGCATAGGTCCTGCTGGGGAAAACCTTGTGAGGATAGCGGGTATAATGAACGACTACTATAGGTCTGCTGCGAGAGGTGGTGTGGGTGCAGTAATGGGTTCAAAGAGGCTGAAGGCAATCGTTGCAAACGGAAGTAAGACGGTTGAAATAGCTGACAAGGAGACTTTCCTCTTCGTAGTTGGAGAATGCAACAGGGTTTTCGGCCAAAACCCTATTACTAGTAAAGCCCTACCCAGGTTTGGAACCGCAGTCCTCGTAAACCTTATGAATGAGCTTGGCGTGCTTCCTGCTAAAAACTTTCAAGCAACCTTCCTACCTGAAGCTAAGAATATTGCTGGCGAGGAGATAACTAGGAGACTGCTGGTTAAGCCTAAGGCGTGCTTCGGATGCAGGATCGCGTGTGGCAGGGACACTCGTCTAGACAGTGTTAGAGGCGAGGGACCTGAGTATGAGACTGTGTATGCGCTTGGCTCATGCTGCCTGCTTTGGGATCTGGAGACGATCTGGAGGGCGAACCATTTATGCAACGATCTTGGGCTGGACACTATTTCAACAGGCGTAACAATAGCCTGCGCGATGGAGCTTAGCGAGAAAGGTTTGACGCCTGAGAAAGTAAAATGGGGTGATGGTGATAAGATGATTGAGCTGATTGAGAAAACAGCTTACAGGAAGGGTTTCGGGAACGATCTTGCAGAAGGGTCGCGTAGGCTCTCTGAGAAATACGGGGATCCTGATGCAGCTATGCAGGTTAAAGGCTTGGAGTTGCCCGCTTACGACCCGCGTGGAGCTAAAGGACAAGGGTTAGCGTATGCTACAAGCAACAGAGGAGGCTGCCACCTGAGGTCCTACATGATAGCCCTGGAAATACTAGGGGTTCCGAAGAGGATAGACAGGTTTTCAACAGTTAACAAGGCAGGCCTAGTTATATACCAGCAGAACCTCTACGCAGCCATGGATACGCTTGTAGCTTGCAGGTTCACCGGATACGGGCTTGACGAAGAGTATTACTCTAGAATGCTTTCGGCAGCAACTGGGGTAAAGTATGCTGCTGAGGACCTTATGCTTGTGGGCGAGAGAATATGGAACCTAGAGAGACTTTTCAACATTAGAGAAGGTTTCGGCAGGAAAGACGATACTCTTCCAAGGAGGCTTCTGAGCGAGCCCTTGACCATGGGGCCGACTAAGGGGCAGGTTGTAGAGCTAGAACAGATGCTGGACGAGTATTACAGAGCTAGAGGATGGGATAGTGAAGGACGCCCAACGAGAAGAACGCTTGAAAGACTGGGACTCGCCTAGTTGAAGCAGTAAACCAGGCTTAAGTTTCCATTTCGTTATCCAGCCCCCTGTTTTAAAATACAAAATGAAAGGAATAGGTGTGATTCTCTTGACAGGACTTCATAACATATAAGCTGGAGGGAATTTCTTTTTACACATACCAAATAAATAAACACCTCCCCTTTCCTCTTTACTTAGGAAGTGATAAGAGAGGGTTGAATAATAGTGGTCTTGTTAGCCGCGTTATACCAATAAGAAACTCGAATCCAGTGCACACTTTTATTTCGCTATTAGTATTTCGTATAGGAGTATTAATGAAATTATACTAATATTAATTATTAAAATAATATCTTTCGCTACTCAAATCGCTTATCTTACTTACATCATTGCAGCCCTCCTTTTTGCTCTCATTGCGGGCTTTCTTGTACTCCTAATGGAGCGGTTTCATATCAACATGAGAATAGCCGGGTGTGGTGCTCTCCTATTCCTGTCTCTTTCCGACTTCCTTATTGCATGGCCTTTCATAAGACGATTCATGCCGCCTCTTGAGACCTGTGTATTCGTCCTAGTTTTTGTAGCTCTCGCAAACCTAATGCATGCTAAAAAACCTCCTTAAAGGATATCGAGAAACCGGTATAAAAAAGGATTCCTATAAAAGAGATCGAGAGTAAGGAATGTTACAAAGATAAAATCTTAGAGAATTCACTCAGATCCCTTAAAGATTTTGAACAGAACGTTCCGGATCAATTGTCAACGTATTGATTTTATATTACATTAAAATATAGTGTTCTATATTAACTCCTGCGTTTCAATTGTTCTTCCGAAGATGAGTTCAATCCCATTTCTTTCAGCCTCTTCCTTAAGCCTTTCCAGAACCTCCTTAGAGACGTTTCCCACGGCAAGGAAAGCGTATTCTACTTTTCGCCTGAACTTTTTCTGCACAAGGTTTATTCTCCTAACCACCTTTCCTATCTCCTCTATTGCTTTCTCCTCGCTCTGTATGCAGGTTGTAACTTCGCCCACTACGAGCGGGTCTTCGTTAAAAATGTTGATTTCCTCCTCCTCTTTTTCGTGCTCTATTCTTCTCCTTCCAAGCCTTATTTTCTCCCTGGAGTAGCCCCTTTCTTCCAAGATAATTTCGACGAACCCCATGGTGTAGTCCTCTAAAGTCCTTCCGACAGCTCTTCCAAAGCTCTTGAGCTCAGCCCTTATGGCCTTCATTTCCCCTCTTATGCTCTTAACCTCCTCCCAAAGCCTGTTTTGACCTTCCCAAAGCTTGTTCTGCTCCTCTCTCAACAGCTTAACCTCCTCCCAAAGCCTGTTCTGGCCCTCCCAAAGCCTGTTTTGACCTTCCCAAAGCTTGTTCTGCTCCTCTCTCAACAGCTTAACCTCCTCCCAAAGCGTATCGAGCTTCTTCAAGATCTCGGATAACCCTAGTCTTCCAGACACGGCGTAACGGAACTCCTCGTCCTTATCAAGGAGCTCTAGGAAGAGCTTCTTGAGCTCAGTGTCTTCAACTTTCATTTCCAAGAAGAATAGGAGAAAATCATATTTAAGCATATACTGTTGCTCATGAGCTAACTCGCACTCTTCAGCCCTTCCACCCATTCTCATGTGGAGCGTGCTAAGAAGCCTTAAGGCTATGAATCAGGATTTTCCAGTTCTAGCCAAAGCGTAGGCAGTATTTTCGATATTGACAAATTGGTTTAGCTGAGGCTAAAGTTTAATTCCCCATGGCATCTGCCGTAAATCAGAGTTGGGGGAAGGGAAGTATGCAGTCTAATTCGGGCGAGATTTGGAGAGAAATCGCCAAGTATGGGAAAAAGCTTTTCGACAAGGGCTACATGGTTAGTCATAGTGGGAATATAAGTGTGAGAGTAGGGGACAAGATGTACATAAAGAGGAGGGGTGCGGCTGCGGACGAGATAGGCCCTGAAGATGTTGTGGAGGTTGATCTTTTCGAGGATGATAGCTCCATACTTTTAAGCTCCTCTGAAACAATGGTTCACAGGGCCATTTACCTGAATACTTCAGCCTTGGCTGTTGTACATGCGCATCCGCCATACTCCATAGTCTGTTCACTGATTTTCGACGAGATAATACCGATGGATGCTGAAGGGGACTACGTGCTAAGGAAGATACCTGTGCTGGTCGTTAAAGAGGTGAGTGGCTCCAAAGAGCTTGAGGAAAAGGTTTCTGAAGCGCTTAAGCATTACAAGGGTGTTGTCGTAAGGGGGCATGGAACATTCACTGCAGCCAAACTCCTTGAAGAGGCATACCATGTCACCTGTATGATAGAGGCTTCTTCCCAGATCAGGTATCTTGTGCACACATCCGGCATTGCCCCGAAGAGAGATAAAACAGCCGAGTTTACCAGATGGTAGTTTCCGCTACCCGAGATTCATGGAAGAGGTATTGCAGAGGGACCGTCTGGAAGAAGAGTTATCTTTCCCCGGGGCTTAAGGTTCAAAGCAATTTCCAAGCCTTCCTTCAAAGTTTTAGCGTGCATCATATGCATTGATTCAACTGTTTTTGAATCCACGCCCCTCGAAACCACTATGACGCTAAACTTCTCTAAAACTTTAGCTAAGACCTGAGCCTCCCATTGTGCTTCCCGCCATATTTCGCCAGCCCTTAACCTCCTTAGAAACTCGCTTGGACTACTTGAGGAAGCAAGCATCTCGTAGAATCCCTGGTGTCCAACCCCGTCCGTACACTCGCCACAGGCTATGATGACCCCACCCTCTTTGGCTGTTAGAGCACCGTTTGAAATGCCTTTGACAAGCTGGTAGAGGTTTCTGTCTAGAGGATAGCCCCCGTTTGATGTCACGACTATGTCTCCCGGAACCGGTTTAACCCTGCAGCATTCCAGGGTGAAGACACGCCCGCTCCTATGGGCCTCAACAGGGTCTCCCGCGAACGCTGAAAGAATTCTCTTCTTTCCATCCAGCACCACGTTCAGTATGAAGTCTAGGCCTGCCAGACGCGCTGCCTCCAGCATCTCCTCATAAATAGGGTTTCCCTCAGCCACTCCACACCTAGCATTCGGATGGTCGATGTTTCTCGGAGAATGGTTATTCATTATTGTATCAACCCCTGAAACCCCCGGGAGAATGCTCTTAGGCCCTCCTGTGAATCCAGCGAAGAAATGGCCCTCTATATATCCTTCAGCAATTATCAAATCCACTTCCCTTAAGAGTTCGTTCACGAAAAGCCTGTTTCCAGTGGAAAGCTTTCCAAGGTTCAGAAGTGAACTACTATTTTTAGCAGAGTGAATAACAACTTCCTCTAGATGATCCAGCGCTGGGCCGAACCTACTGCTTAACTCGCTTCTACTTGGAGACCATTCGTGTAGGCCAGTTGCAATTAGGAGACGTATCGAGGCTGAGGGAGACGCTTCCTTTATCTTTCCTATGAGCTGTGGAAGAGTGACCTTGCTTGGAACGGGTCTAGTGTTATCGCTGGTGATGACGAGTATTCTACTCGCTTTCTTAGCCAGCTCTCTGAGGCTTTTAGAACCTACTGGGTTTAATAAAGCTCTTTCCACGCAAGCATCCGGGTCAGCCGGCATAGGCCAAGACGGCTCAAGAAGAGCTTGGATCCTAGAATCCTCAACCTCACACTCCTCAACCCCATTGCCGAAAGGTATCCTAATCAGCATGAAGTAGTTTGTTTTCCAGGATTTTTATATGTTTTAACTATGTTTCCCATTGGAAAACGCTTTAAGTCATATTTGGATAAAGTTTAAATATCACTATCGATATCGACACCGATATGTTCAGACACTGGATGAGACACACAGCATTCGTGCCGAAAGGCCTTCTCAGGTATCGAGTTTTAGAAATGCTGAGCGAGAAACCAATGTCAGGCTCAGAAATAATGGACAGGATAGAAGAGGAGACCCATGGGGCTTGGAGGCCAAGCCCAGGCTCAATCTACCCTATGCTCACATGGCTACAGGAAAAAGGGTTTGTAAAGGCCCTTCCCAGGGATGAGAATGGGATTAAACGTTACGAGTTGACTGACAAGGGCAGGAAGCTTCTTGAGGAGAAAAGCAAGATAAGGGAGAGGCTTGTCGAAAGAATGGTTTCTTTCCCCCTTCTTATCCCACCTCCTTTTGCAGGAAGTTTTTCAGAAGACAGGTTGAGGGAGCTTCACGAACCCATTAAACGTCTTTTCACAGCCTTCAGAGATTTCATGATTCTTTCGAGAGACAAGGCGACGAAGGAGGATATTGCGGAAGCCGGCAGGGTGTTTGAGGAAGCAGCTGAGAAAATAGAGGAATTAAACAGGAAGATTAAGGGGTAGGTTCAGAATGACTGAGGAAGTCATAGTGGCTAGAGGACTTACTAAGGTTTTCAACAGGAATCTGGTTGCAGTCGACCATGTGAGCTTCAGCGTTAAGCATGGCGAAATCTTTGGTTTCCTCGGCCCCAATGGCGCTGGCAAAACAACCACCATAAACATGCTGATAACTGTTTTAAAACCTACTGAAGGAACAGCATCCGTTCTGGGATATGACGTTGTGAAGCAGGCTAACGAGGTTAGGAGAGTCATAGGTGTTGTCCCACAGGAGTATACGGCAGACGAGGATTTAACAGGCTATGAGAACATAATTCTATGCGGAGACCTATACGGTATTCCGCGCGAGGTCTCGAGAAAGAGGGCTGTTGAACTGCTGGAGCTCGTTGAGCTCACCAACTTCAAAGACAAGAGGGTTGAAACCTATTCTGGAGGAATGAGGCGGAGGCTCGAGCTTGCATGCGGGTTGATAAACAGGCCGAGGGTTCTTTTCCTAGATGAGCCGACACTCGGTTTAGACGTTCAAACCAGGACTGCGACATGGAACTACATTAAACGTTTGAAAGAGGAATACGATATGACTGTTTTCATGACGACGCATTATCTGGAGGAGGCTGACACTCTATGTGATCGTATAGCGATAATCGACTATGGAAAAATCATTGTAGCTGGAGACCCTGAAGAATTGAAACATAGTTTAGGCGGCGACATCATAACGATAAGCATAAAGGAAGATGCTGACATCAGCAACATAATCCGTAGCATTGAAAACGTTAAGGAGGTTAAGAATGAGAATGGTTCCTATAGGATTAAGGTGGAATCAGGGGAGTTAACGGCCCCGCTGGTAATCGAGGCCCTCAGGAGGAACGGTTATACCGTGACCAGGCTTTCGCTTACAGAGCCAACTTTAAACGATGTTTACCTAGAGTACACAGGCAGGTCTATGCGTGACACGGAGGAGTCTAAAGAGGCTTTTCGAGCACATAGGATGACGATCAGGAGGGCGAGGGCGAGATGAGCAGTGTAAACGAGTATCATCCGAGCCTTATCCGCGGCCTATGGGCTTTAACCGTCAGGGAGCTTAAAAAATGGTTAAACGACCCCGTGATGCTTCTCATGCTCGTAATCCAGCCTTTAATCTGGATGGGGCTTCTAGGGAAGTCAATGAACCTGGGTGCGATGTTCTCTGCAAGCAATCTTGGTGAAATTCAGGTTCCGGAGAAGATTCCAATACCTGGAAGCTACGTTATTCCTCCTACTAGCGGAATAATATACGTTAGTGGCACAATGTTCTCCCAAATAATCCAGCAGACGGTTTCAGATATTGGTCCAAACGTTATGAGGAATATTTTTGGAGTGACAGATTACTTCAGCTACATGTCCATCGGCATGATCTCCATGATAGTTATGACCACAACAATGTTCAGCGGAATGTCTATAGTTTGGGATAGGCGTCTAGGGTTCTTAGACAAGGTTTTAAGCACACCTGTGCCGCGTGGCGCGATAATCTTTTCAAAGGTTCTTAACGCGACCTTAAGAGCAATGCTTCAGGCCACGATAATCCTGTTTCTCGCAATGATATTCGGATTGCAGTTGAGTCCAAGCTTCACCCTGTTTAACATACTTGGGGTTTACGCTGCGATATTCCTGCTCAGCGTAGGGCTTTCATCAGTTTTTCTAGCATTCTCCATAAGGTCAACTAGGTTGGAGAGACCCATGCAATTCATAAGCTTAATCACTATGCCGCTGATGTTTGCAAGCAACACTTTGTTCCCAATCTCTTTAATGCCGGACTGGTTGCAGGCAGTAGCCTATGTAAATCCGCTTAGCTATCTGACGGATGCTTTAAGACAGTTGACAATCCTGGCTTTAAACCCTTCTAAGCTCATTACAGACTTCATCTACCTTGGTTTCTTCGCCGCCGTGCTTTCCTCAATAGGAATAATGCTTTCCTGGAGGTATCTATCTAAGTAGGCTGAATATCTAAGTAGGCTGAAGTTGAAAATGGCCAAGACCATTATTAAAACTGTTGACCTGAGGAAAACCTATATGCAGGGCAAGATTCCGGTTGAGGCTCTTCGCAGCGTAAACCTTGAAGTTGAAGAGGGCGAGTTTCTTTCAATACTAGGGCCCTCGGGAAGTGGAAAGTCAACCCTTTTAAACCTGATAGGAGCCTTAGACAAGCCAACCGGCGGGAGGCTTTTCATCGAAAACATTGACGTGTCAACCTTAAACGATAATCAGCTTGCTGATTTAAGAATGAAAATAGGTTTCGTCTTCCAATTCTTCAACCTTATTCCGAGATTCACGGCGAAGGAGAACGTTGAACTACCCATGGCGATAGCTGGCTTAAGCAAAGGTGTGAGGGGAAAACGTGCCGAGGAACTCTTGGAGATGGTTGGTTTAGCCAGCAGGATGAACCATAAGCCGACGGAGCTAAGTGGAGGAGAGCAGCAACGCGTCGCGATTGCCAGAGCATTAGCAAACAACCCTAGGTTCCTGCTTATGGATGAACCCACTGGAAACATAGATTCTAAGAACGCTTTCGAAATAATGCAGCTCGTAAAAAAGCTTAACGAGGAGAAGGGAGTGACGATAATCATGGTTACTCATGATCAGCGCCTGGCCGCGGAAGCTAGGCGAACAGTCCATATGCTTGACGGTATGATCGTCAGTGAGACGGTGAATTGAAATGAGGATAATCGACATGTTTTCATACGCTTTCAGCGCGATAAGACTGCGGAAGCTCAGAGCCGGTTTAACAACATTAGGCGTAGTAATAGGGATAGCAGCCATAGTGGCGCTGCTCTCAATAACTCAGGGGCTTCAAACAGCAATATCCTCTCAACTCCAAAGAGGTTTTGCAACAGACACCCTAATTGTTTCAGCCGGAGGAGGCTTAGGCGGCGGTAACGAATTCAACCTGCTGGTTAAAGACGCTCAGACAATAAGAGAATTAGAGAATGTTACGGCTTCGATTGCAGTGATTCAAAGAATATGTTACGTGAAATCTAGCGGGTTGACGCGCCGAGTAACAGTAATCGGTGTCGACTTCGTTGCCTACAGGGATATTTACAGCAGCACGTTCGTAGCTGAAGACGGGGAAATCCCGCTTAACCCTGAAGAGGATGCTGTCATCGTTGGAAAACAGGTTAGTGATCCTTGGAACAACGGGACACTCTTCTGCACAACTGGCGATACTCTTGAGATAATTTGGACTAACACGACTGCACGCCCGCTTAGAAACGAAACGTACACGGGCAGAGTAGTGGCTGTTCTCCGCGAGGTAGGGGGTTTCACAGTAGGCGGCCCCTCAGACAGCAGAGTATACATTCCGATTTCAAAAGCTCAAAGCTTCTTCGGGACTGAAACCTGCGAGCTGATAATCGTTAAATTGAAAAGTGATGATAAAGCCATGATTGACAGTACTGCGAAAGCCATTAGGGAAGCTTTAGGAAGCGGGGTGACGGTGACTTCTTCAACAGCCGTGTTAAACATAATTTCAAACGTCTTCTCAACGATAGAACTCTTCCTAGCGGGAATTGCAGCAATCTCGCTCCTGGTAGCAGGAATAGGTATAATGAACATCATGATCGTATCCGTGATGGAACGTACGAGAGAAATAGGTATTCTAAAGGCCTTGGGCATGAAGAATCGCCAAGTGCTACTGATATTCCTGTGCGAGGCAGCCATAATAGGTTTCCTAGGTACTCTAATCGGCATCGGAGCGGGATGGAGCCTGGCGCAAATAGTTGTAAGAATATTCGGTTCCTCGAGTGGTGCAGGCGGCTTACGGCAGGCGGGTCAAGCGGTAGTTTCGAACGGCACCACCATAACACCGGTTTTAACCCCCACCGTTATACTGGGAGCTATAGTCTTCGGCTTGGCGGTCACAATGCTGTTCGCACTATACCCTGCGTGGAGAGCCGCAAAACTTAAACCGGTTGAGGCGTTAAGGTATGAGTAGTAAAATGGCTAACGACGGGTTTAGAAGCCTAGGTATACCTATGGGTAGTCCAACAGTTTTTAAAGCTAGGTCGAGAGCCACGATAATCATAATACTGGTTAACGTTCTAATATACGCCTTAACCTCTTACGAGAACTTTTTCATAGAGGCTAACGACTACTGGGTGAGCCTATGCGGCTTCATCCCCTCACTTGCAGAAACACCGTCTCAATGGTATCGGGTTTTCACATCCATGTTTCTCCACGCGGATTTCTTCCACATACTCTTCAACATGTATTTCCTCTATGTTTTCGGTAGGGCTGTTGAAAGCACCCTAGGCAAGCTGAGGTTTCTACTGTTATACTTGGCAGCAGGAGTCTTCGCCTCCATATTCCACACCGCGTTCAGCTTTATAGGGGGGCTTTCAGCCTACACTGTTCCCGCCATCGGCGCATCCGGAGCAATTAGCGGAATCCTAGGAGCATATCTCATACTTTACCCCGGAACATATCTGTTAGTAGGCTGGAGCTTCATAATATTCCCGATGTTTTTCAGGTTGAAGGCATCCTACTACATTATATTCTGGTTTGCAACACAGGTGATTTACGGCTTCACTAGGACCGCTGGAAGCACAGCAGTATTTGCTCACGCAGGAGGATTTGTAGCTGGACTAGCGTTACTCCCATTACTCGTCGATAAAGAAAAGATTGTAAGGCTTAAGATAATGCGAGCATACAGTCTCCTCCCCTACTTGACGCCCATAAACTTGAAGACGAGAGGTTTAGGTTTTTTCTCTAAGACTATTGCAGCCATACTCATAGCCCTGCTTTCAGCCGGAGCAGCCTATGCTTCATCAGGATTAGCTGTCCAAGGCACTATTAAGTCAACCACAATCCAATATACTTGTGAAGATGTTCCCTATGTCGACTACGTGGGTGTGCAGCTGCCTAACCTTGAGTCTCAGATCGCGAGCGCGCCTCTCGACACTACGAAAATATTGTTAAACAGGTTGAACGCGGCAGGATTGCTTTATAACGAGGCTAATTCCAACAGCGAGATAGTTTTAAACAACTGGAGCACTAAACTCCCGGTAAGAGTAATAACAGATTCGTCAGTAAGGGTTGTCAACGTGGATACGATGATACATTATTTCAGTGGAACATACGACTCAGACGGGTTCCTGAACCATGCTGAGGGAAGTTTGACGACGCGCGCAGTAAGCGTGATCCTATATGGGCAACTCTACCGGCTAGTGGAGAGCGAGCCTATTACTTACGTATTTAAAATAGCGTCTCAGACGATTGACCTAACGGGTCTCACAAGATACACTGGGGCACTATCCCTCTTCACTGCTTTGGGAGCATTATTCGTAGTTGTTAAAAAGGATGAGGAGTTAACGCTCATAGAAGAGAGACAAATATTTTAGATTAAGCCGGGTCGTTAACACAGTCTTTTCACCCATATCTTTCTCATGGAAAGCTAAGATGGGTAGATACTTGGGCAAAAAGTTGCAAAAATCTTAAAAATGTTTCGGATACAGATTGACTGAAATGTCTAGGAAAAACGTGGAAGACAGGGAGTTAACTCTCCCCAGGCGATTACATTCAGAATTCACATTCAGCGAGTCATTTTTAAATATGTTTCCCATAGACATGGTGATGAAAGCATGAGTTTTGAAACGAGTTTTGCGGTGAAGACGGTTCCTGTAGAAGCCGGAACATGGAAAACCCTAGTTCAGGCCATGGGTCTTCGGAAAACCTACAGGTCGGGAGGTAAGCAGACGGTTGCGCTTCAAGGTGTCAGCTTCAGTGTTAAGGAGGGTGAAATAGTCTGTCTTCTAGGGCCCAACGGGGCAGGCAAGACTACGTTGGTAAAGATTTTGAGTACCCTCCTTTTCCCTGACGAGGGACAAGCATTGGTCGCTGGCTACGACGTGGTTTCTCAGGCTGATAAGGTTAGGAGAATAATTGGCTACGCGGGGCAGGATAGCGAGAGATCAGCTTTCTTCAGGTTGACGGCTAGGGAGAACCTGATTTTCTTCGCCACTGCTTTCCACGGGTTACGTAAGCCGGAAGTCAACAAGAGGATTGAGGAAATGGCTAGAGAATTTGATTTCAAAGATTGCCTGGACAAGTATTTCATCGCACTCTCAGGAGGCCAGAAGCAGACTTTCGTAATAATGAGGTCTTTAATCACCCAGCCGAGGATCGTGTTCATGGACGAGCCTTCTAAATCCCTTGATCCGCTTACTGCTTCTAAAGTTAGAAAATACTTGAAGGATTATGCTCGGGCGAAGGGGGCCGCCATAATTGTAACCACGCACAACATGAGGGAGGCTGAAGAGATAGGCGACAGGGTAATCATGATGAACAAGGGCAGGATCATTTTCGACGGGACTCCTGAGGAAATGAGGGAATCCGTAACTAGAACAGAAGTCATTCAGATAAACGGGAACAATGTTCAGGAAGATGTTAGAAACCAGTTGGCTCGTTTAGAGGGAGTTATAGGTGTTCAACGGGAGAATTCTGACCTCAGGATTTACTGTAAAGATGCTTACGAAACCCTGCCAGCAGTCGTGAACATTCTGAAAAACAGCGGGCAGAGGCCCGCAATAAGAATAGAGAGCCTAACGCTTGAAGAAGCTTTCAAGATAATGGTTGAAGGTGAGGCGCAATGAGCAATATTGCAGCGATATTTAGAATGGCCGTTTGGAGAAGAATAAAGGAGATAACGCGTTACAAGCTGAACTTCACGGTGGAATTGATAATGAGTTTCATATGGGGGCTAGGCCTCATGATATTCGGATTCATCATAGATCCTGCAAAACTCGGATCAATAGGAAGCTCAAATTATGCCGTGTTTCTACTAATCGGGGTTGCTTTTCAAAACTACCAGGGTGCTGCAACCTGGGGAGCCTGGGAGATAAAGGACGAATTGACGAGAGGACAGATAGAATACACTTTCGCATCACCAGTTTCAAGATACGTATACATGCTTTCCTCATCCTTCTCCCAGGCTGTCGTCGGAACGCTTTTCGGCATAATCCCCATGTTTGCCACAGCGTTCATCCTCCTCGGCAGTCTACCTTCTCCGTCGGCACTCTTAATGACCTGTGTTTCACTATTTCTAACCTTTCTTGCCCTATGTCAAATAGGTGTGATAATGTCCAGTGCAATACTGATTTTCAAAGACATCTCTGCAGTAATGTCCATCCTTAACTTTCTCTTTCAAATAGCCACGGGAATGTTTGTCCCCCTCCAGTTTATGCCGGACCCTATAAGGATCCTCGCATTTCTCATACCCATAACTCATGGAATAGATCTTTCACGCCATTTCATACTTGGAACCAGCACCGTTTGGCCCGTGGAGGTGGAGCTGGGAATGCTATTCGTATTCATAATCGGCATTGGCCTAGTGGCTAAAGCATCAACATTCTATCTTGAGAGGAAAGCGAAGAAGGAAGGACTTGCTCTAGCATAACTACCCGCAGCGGGCACTAGTAGTTCAGAATACTGACTAACCCCTTGTTCGAGGCTTTGGAAGAATCATTTAAAATGTTTTGCCATCTCCAAGTTCTCCGGCATTGAAAGAAGATCGTCTATTACTTGGTTAACCTGGTCCGTGGATTTTGTCCTGGGGTCCGTTATCAGCCATTCGAAAAGAGTATCTCTACCGCCCTCTAAGAATGCTTCTAAAGCCCACTCCATCCTCATCATTCTAGGGTGAAGAACATAGTTCAAGATGCGTCTTGGAAGTCTTTCAACCCTCATCCTGTGCACGCCTTTACCGTCAACCCTTGCAGGCATTTCGACAGCTACATTGTCAGGCAAGCCGTTTATCACGCCATTGTTCAAAACGTTAACCTGATAGACTCCCTCCTTATCGTTCATCAACGAATCTATTATCGGAACAACTGATTCCCGGCTGAGCTGTGGGGGAAGTATGCTTGTCAAAGGCGCCGGGTCCTTTATCGCCGAGGCTATTGTGTCAAAATTGTACTGCAGCATTTTCAAGTATACTTCCCAACCTGTTTCAGAGTCCGGGCCAGCCAGCGACCCGTACCATTTCCTCTTCGTCTCTAGATTCCAGTGGTATTTCCAAGTTCCTCCTCTAACCGTATCCCCGACTGGAAAAAGCCCGTATGTCCTATACATGTCGACAGCCGCCGGGGACATCTGTATGTCAAACGGGTTCACCTGGTCTTCGCGCCACACCTTCCAGTATTGTTCAGCCTTATTCCTGATCCAGTCATCTATGAGACTGTAAGCGTCTTCACCGTTGTACCTAAACCTGGTTAACCAGATAACGTGGTTGAAGCCTATCGCCTCGAAATCGATATTCTTAGGATTAAGCCCCAGGGTGCTGGATATCTCTAAGCATCCGAGGTGCCCGTGGCAGAGTCCTATAGTCTTCGTCCTAGTCTCTCTGCTTATGAGAGTAGTCAGCTCGAAAACTGGGTTGCCAAGTTGTAGAAGCCAGGCTTCTGGGCTTAAATCTTCGATGTCCCTAGCGATGTCTAGGGCAAGCTTAAACTGGTAGTAACCCCATATCGTATGGTAGTCCGAAACCATGTTCCATTCGACACTGTTGATACCCCTGTAATAGCCATGCTTCTCAGAGACCTTTCTCATATTCTCATAGTAGTGGTGGCCTCCAGCCATGGCAGTGTTTATCACAACGTCAGAATCTCTCAACGCTGTCTTCCTGTCGCTTGTCTTCTCAAAAACCAGGCTAGCCTTAACCTCAGAAGCATATCTCTTAGCAAAAGCATGTGTAAGGCTAAGTCTCTCCTCGTTTATATCCATGAACGTAACCACCGATCCCTTTAGGCTCGGAGTTAAACATAGGTCCCGAACGAGCGTTGCCGACCAAGCTAGGCTTCCCGCGCCGATAACAGTTATCTTCACCATGGCTACTCGTTTCCACATCCTATTCAGACTATTATAAACCTATGCTTAAGCCTCCAGACTTTTAACCAAAAATTAAAATACTTGGAACTCGGCTTGCCTCCAGCATGGAATGCAAGAAGGACAGAAACCTTAAGAATTGCCCGTGCACCTGGCCTAACTGCCCTAGGAAGGGAATCTGCTGTGAATGCATAAGCTACCATAGGGCGCATGGTGAGCTTCCAGCATGCTTCTTCTCAAAGGAGGCTGAGAGAACATACGACAGGTCTGTGGAAAACTTCGTGCGAGACAAGTTTCCAAATTTAAGACTCAGATAGGGTCAAGCGCGCGCTATGAGCCTTAAACAGTGGAAAAACAGAAATTTTGAAGGAGTTCTTTTAGGCGGGCTGGTTCATCAATCAGCCTCCTCCATGCAGGGAGCAATAGCAGCTCCCTTCTTCAACAGCAGAGGAGTCTCCCCGGGTCAAATAGGCATGTTGAACTCGATCAGCTGGAGCATCATCAGTTTCTCCTCCATGCCTTTAGGCAGACTCTCAGACTTCACCGGCAGGCGTACCCCCCTCATGCTTTCGAGCCTCCTAGGCGCGATAGCGTGCATACTGGTGTTTTTAAAAACAAATATTTTCACAGCCTTATCCCTATATGTTCTAATTGGTTTCTCAACAGCCTTGTTCACGCCTAATGCTAACGCCCTAATATTCGAGAACACGGAGCCCTCTAAAGCTCCACTCTTCTTCGCCGTTTTCTATCTTGCAACACTCACGGGTTCCTCGGTAAGCTCGCTCCTAGCCGGCTGGCTGTCAAAGTTTTTCGCACCAGAACTCCCGTTCTTCACGGCTTCAACACTCTTCCTCTTATCGATCCCGATTTACTACCTCTATGTCTCGATAGGAAGAAGAACGACGGGCAACAGGCTGGATGTTTTAACACGCTCAGTCGACATTAAAACAACGTTACAGATGCTTAGGCGGAATCAGCGCCTAGTCTTCTACGGTTTCTCAATCTTCTTTCACGAACTAGGATTCTTCGTCATCTCTCCATACATCAGCCTTTTCGCCCAGAAGGTAGTTGGCCTAGATATGGCGGGGGTTGGAATGATCATAGCTATTTGGAACATTGGGCTTGCCGTCGGCTTCCTTCCCTGGGCATGGGTCACAACAAGAAAGGGAAGCTGGAGGATGATGCTGACACATCTAGCGATATCCTCGCCAGCCTGGATTCTCCTTGCTTTATCCGATAACTTCGCATCCATGGGGTTCTATATTTTCATTTTCGGAATCACTGGAGCAATGGATCTCCCCGCTAGGAGGACGCTTACAGCAGAGATTTGCCAAGGCGAAAACCTTGGAGAGGCAATGGGATTCATAGAGCTCAGCAACGGTTTAGGCGGGGTTTTCGGCGGAATAGCGGGAGGTCTTCTCTGGGAGCGTTTTGGACCAGCATCCATATTTTACGCGGCGAGCGTTCTAACGCTTTTTTCAACAGCATTATTTTTAATGATGAGGAGGACAGTGTGAAGCCGATCGACGACCCGTTTTCCATCTCGATGCTAAAAACTTAAGTAATTAAGCCAAGTGTTGAATGCATGGATTCCAGGGAACGAGTGTTAAGAGTATTAAACCATGAGGAAGCGGACAGGGTTCCCTTCATAGACTTCCCATGGGGCGAGACCCTGGAGCGCGCGCGCTGCGCGCTATAGCGAAGGCTTGCCGCGAGGGGTTTCTCTACACGAATATTTCGGCTACGATATTTACTTGATAGGTCCGGATGTCAGCCCTAAGTATGACACCATCATAATCGAGGAGAACGATAAGTTCAGAACGTACATAGACTCGTGGGGTGTAACGGTTAAGGCCTGGATCGGTAGAAGCGGCACCCCTCATCCTGCTGGCCCCCCGTCGGTTTCAACGATTGAAGAGTTTAAAGAGAAGCTTGAGCCACTCCTGGATCCTGAGCTGCCGAACAGGGTTTCAAGCAGCAGGTACCCTTTCAAAGGGGAGCTTGAGAAAGGCATAAGGAAGCTTAAGGAGCGTTACGCGGTTTTCTGCTCCATAATAGGGCCTTTCGAAACAACTAGACACATACTTGGGGAAAGCGTGGACAAGGTTTTGATCGCCATCCATAGGGACCCTAGTCTCGTAAAATATGTTTTCAGACACTTGGGCCACTATTTCTCTAGAATCGTGGAGACTTATCTCAGGCTGGGGGTTGACGGATTATGGGTTTGGGAGGACATGGCTTACAGTAAGGGGCCGTTTTTCTCCCCGAGGATTTACGAGGAGTTCGTGAAGCCGGCGCATGTTCAAATGACCTCTGCCTACAGGGCAAGAAACATGCCGGTCATAATACATACGGATGGTAATGTGAACCTGCTTATCCCTAAACTGATTGAGGCAGGATTCACAGCGATACAGCCGTTAGAGGTTAAGGCGGGAATGGATGTTGTTGAGCTGAAAGAAAAATACGGGGAGACCCTTTCCCTCATAGGGAACCTTGACGCTAGGAAGATAGCCAACCCTAGGGAAATAGAGGAGGAAATCTCTCGAAAAATACCTGTTGCGAAAAAGGGTGGGGGATACGTAGCTTGCTCAGACCACAGTGTCCCGCCTGACGTGTCATTCAGCGCATTCCAAGAATACATAAAGCTAATTAGAAAATACGGAGCATACATGCCTTAGCAAGCGTAGCTTAAGACTATGCCCGTCAGCATACGGTAGCAATGACACGTGCACGTATCAAATTAATAAGTAGCCGTTTTTAAAACATGGAGCATGAGGGACGATGAATTAGAATACGGAATGCAGTTCGTAGACGAGGTGATGGTAGGCTCTCTCAAGCAGGTTAGAAGACACCTCATAACTCCTATGGGCGGATATTTCCCAGTTTTAACAAGGCTTCGAAACGGGAAGCTGGCAGCTGTCTTCCGTATGGGGGATTATCATGTTGGTCAGAGAGGCCGCTTAGAACTTTCGTTATCTAAAGACGGTGGGAAGACCTGGACAATGCCTCGAACCGTAACCGCGTCCCAGACTGATGACAGGAACCCCGCCTTCTGCCAATTAAAGGACGGCACCCTGCTGGTTGCCTTCGCAAGAGTTTGGGGCTACGAGAATGGATTGTGGAAGAAGGGTGGAATGAAGTGGCAAATTTTAGTAACAAGATCGACCAACGAGGGCAGGGAGTGGAGTAAGCCCGAGCTCATAGAGGTTCCGTTTGAAGGGGCAGTTTCCCCCTATGGGAAGATGCTTCAGACGGATGACGGAACTATTCTCATGTCTGTTTACTCTCAAGAATATTCTGTAGAAGGCTCGATGGAAAACAGCTACATTCTACGCTCTGAGGATAATGGTTTCACATGGAAGGATTTAACCATAGTTGCTAAAGGATATAATGAAACCGCTCTTTTACAATTGCCGGATGGAGACTTGCTGGCAGCCCTCCGCGGACCCTGTGCTCAGGGTGGTGGCGAATGCGTTGCTATCAGCCGTTCGCGAGACATGGGGTACACATGGTCTGAGCCTAGACAGGTAACTGTTTGCGGTGAACACCCTGGAGACCTCTGTTACCTTAGGAGCGGAAACATCTTGTTAACCTTTGGACACCGGAGAGTACCTTACGGGGTGCATGCAGTGATAAGCCCTGATGACGGTCAATCATGGATGTTTAACAAGAGGGTTGCTCTAGTCTCCTATGCGACAGACGCTGATTGCGGGTATCCGAGTAGCGTTCAGCTTGACGACGGAACAATCTATACGGCGTATTATTCTGCAACATGCTTAAAATACCGGGAATGGGGCATACATGCAGCAGGCGTTTCCTACACAGAAGACGTATTCTCAGTTTGAACTCACTAGAGATGTGAACAATCTTTATTCCCAGTTTTATTGTAAGGAAAAAAGGGCATTAGCACTCCAAATCATTCTAACCGTAGCATTTATTGGTTGGAGCCTTGATGCTTCACTTCTCGGGAAACGAAGCCTTAAATAATTATTTTTTCCAAGTTTTGTCATGAGCTGGCATGGTCTTTACCCGCCTCAAGCCGTCTTCTCTAAAAGAAGGTTTAACAGGGTGATTCTCAACCCTCCTAACTTCAACCCGGGTTCCTGGTGCGGAGCTGGGAAAATATGGGTTGACGAGGAGAATGGGGAATACTGGTTGACGAGCAGGCCGAGAGAAATGAGGGACATGAGAAGGGGTTACGCTGTGGAAATATACAGGTCGAAGGATGGTGAGAACTATGGTTTAGTGACATGGATTACGAAGGAGGAGTTGAGCGGGATGATTGGAACCCGAATCCTGAGCATAGAAAACCAGCAGTTTTTAAAAGACCCTTCAACAGGGAGGTACCATCTTTATCTTTCGCTGAACGTTTCAAGGGAGAGCCTGATTGTCGAGGGAAGGGCTTTCATGGAAAGCAGGTGGGAGACGTTTCTACTGACTTCGGAAGACCCTTCAGGCCCATGGGAACCTGAAGGCTTCGTAATCAGGGGGAGCGAAGAATACGATGATGGAGAGTCGAGAGACACGACTATCGACATAGTTGACGGCAGGTATTTCTGCCTCTACAAAGCCAGGAAAGCAGGCACAGGTATCGTGAAGACTGCGCTGGCCGTCAGTACCAACGGGAAGAACTGGGTTAAGCTCGGAGTACCGACTGTTGACGGCAAGAATCAGCCGGATTACTTCCTTCTCAGCGGTTCAATAATCCCTGGGGCAACAGGCATGTTTTTCATAGGTACTAAAACGCTAGACGTGATAAATGGGAACGCGCTTACTAAAAAATTCGTCGCCTACCATATAGATTTAGAAAAGTTGAATCTAGAAACTGTTTTCGAAACGATTTGGACTCCGCTTTCACGTTTCGAACATAGCGAGTACCCGATTCACACTTATGCTCAAGTCTTATTCGACGAGATAAGGGGTGACAGATGGTTGATATGGATTGAAGCAGTGGATCCGGACCACACTAAGGAGCTTGGATGGAGCACAGAGGTAGATAGACTACTCCTCTACACTTCTGAGATAAGGAGGAAACAAGTGTAGCATGTTAACTCTAGAATGGTTTAGCTGTTATCGCTCTCCCCATTATGGTTATTGCGACTGCGGCTGCGACTGCAAGCGCGATTCCGCAGAAGGTTCCTGCGATTATCACTCCTCTCCGCACAACCCATTTATCCTTACCCATTCTTCTCTCAAGCCATTTTCCGATCAGGGCCCCGATTAACGGTGGAAGCGTGTAAGCAGGAATGTTTTGAAAACCATATAGGAAGCCTATTGGAGAGAAGTATTGCGTTGGGAAGCGGGAGGAGGCGACAACCATTATGAAGGATAAGATGCTTGAGATAGCTATCACGTCAACCTTGAAGATCTCGATCGACCTGGAAACCCATAGGGAGAAGTATAGGGCTGAAATAGGCCAAGAGTAGCTGGCGTAAGGGTAGAAGGCAGACGGTATGGGCGTCATCGCCCAAAATATTGAAACATACAGCAGGGATAAGAGAATAGCCACTATGAAGAATATGAGGTAGGCCTTGTAGTAGTCTAGGGGCCTGACCTTCAGGAGCTTAGCCACGTAAACCCTGTGAGTAATTATCCCAGCGCTGCTAGTCACGTGAGTCGGAACCACCCATGGAATCACGTCCCCAGGCCTTGTGAAAGATACGAAGAACGCTTCCCTAATGTAGGGTATGGTGACAGACAACCCTGTTTCAGCCGTCGCCCTCGCTGTAAGTATGCCTTGAATAAACGGAACTATCGTCCAAGTCACCACCCAGACGAACCATAATTCTGGAGCAAGCGAGACTGAGACTAGCAGACCGCCTATAGACCCGGCGGCGATTAAAGCGATTATCCAGCCGAAAGGCAAGTATGACGTTTTAAGCTGCTCTGCTGAAAGATGCCTTAAAGAAAGGATTGCTCTCGCAATGTTTTTTGCTCCGACTGCAAGTATTCCAAGCGCGATTCCGAGTGTTAAACCCACCTGCGGGCTTGCCCACAGGTCATAGATTGCCCTCTGCCACCACCATTGGATTGACGCACCGTAAGTCCATTCTCTCTGCCACATGCTGAAGTAGGGATGGTCTATCCTGAGCGCTATAGAGTTTCCGAAGACCCAGACTGCCACTGAGCCGATGAACATCCATACCGCAGCGTTGAACGGGATAAGCCATCCCACCATGTATTGAGCAATATCGGTTCCGACCGCGAAAACGGCTCCGGGCAGTATTCTTTCAACTCCCCCGGTGAGGTCAACCCAAGGATAGGGGATGACGGTTATAGCCCTGCCTAGGAAAATGGAGGTTATGTTCGGAATCCCGTAAATGGTGAACTCGTATATGAAGCTTATTACAGCTGCGAACGAGAAGTACATTATTTTCTCAGGTGTTCTCTCAGTAAGGGTTGAGATCGCCTGGTAGTCTATCGGCGCGACGGGGAACGGTAGCTTCTCTATCTCTATGTAGAGCATGTTTGTTATGAAGGAAACTCCGTAATCTATCATTAGAACGCAAATGTTGACAGCCAGAGAGATCGATATTGGAATCACCCAGTCTGGAGAGAAGAAAGTCCTGTGAAGTGGACCGTAGCTGCCGAGCTCAGGAACATACCATGTTGGAAGCTTTTCAGCAATACCGTATAGGATAGTGTAGGGTGCAGATCTATAGTAATATCTTATGAGGAAATCACCGAACATGCCTCCCCCGACGAACCATAGGGCTATGGCTTGAAGCATGAAATATATTATGTAAGCCTCCTGCGACGTTATGTATCTTTTAACGAGCCTCCCGGCCTCTGTGAACAGGAGGATTGTGACGAAAACCGGGATGAACCTTTCAGTCCCGCCTAAGGAGCCGACAGCCCAGCCTAAATAAATTATTGCGGGCACGATCACCACGAGTCCAAATAACACTGCAGAGACTGATACGATTGTCAGCCCAGGTATGAATGCTTCTTTTTCACGCGCAGCTTCTCCCATTATTTCTCACCAACTAGGCTACGCTCCCTAGCCATACGTATGTATTTCTCCCTCTGCTCCGGGTCGAGTACATTCCATATCAGCATCTGTTTCCTCACGTCATCGATAAAAGGATAGTTGAACCTGACCCATGAGTCGTATGGGCCAGACACTCTTTGAAGATTCATTAAGACAAGGAAGTTCTGCTCAGTCTTACTCTTCAGTATAACTAGGTTCATATCCTGCTTTATGTTTTGCTCGAACGGTGCTAGCCAGACTCTTGACTTAACAGCAATCCCAGACTCTATCTTGCTGACTTCAACGCTTTCAACAGTGAAGACTCCAGCTCTCTCTATCCTTTTGTTCCAGAGATACTCGTGGAGGAAAACAGCCATTCCCGCAGCTCTATCATCCTCCTTTATACGGAAAGGTATCGGTATGTCCCATGAGTCTCCCTTTGGCTTCGTCTGAAGACGCCACTTTCTCTCTAGCGAGGGGGTTACTGTGACTGAGATTCTGTAGAACGGGTAGAGCGATGCTGCCAGAACCAGTATTATCACCAGCCCGACAGCTATCATGACGAATGACGATGTGTAGTTAACCGGGAGATTAAGCAGGCCTATTTTCCTCGTCAAGTATGAGGCGGAGATTCCTGCGAGATAGCCCGTCATTGAGCCTACGATAGCGTATATGATGTTCTCGCCGAAGAACATTAAACCCACTTGAACAGGTGCTAGGCCCAGGCTACTGTATATGTATCCCTCCCGTATTCTCTCCATGACTCCTCCGAGGATTGTCGACATGGTTATCAGGCCTGCGATGATCATAGGTATTAGAATAAACTGGAAGCCGAATAGCGAGATAACGTTCTCCTTGGAGAAGCGGTAGACGGTGCCGTTATACGTCAGATATATGTTTAACCCTTCGAAAGCTGAGAAAACCTCGGCGCATCTCTCGTAAAGTTTTCCGAACTCCATCCCTTCTGTCGGTATGAAAACGCTGGTCAAGCATGACTCCGGAATAAGCTCAACTAAGCCAGCGGGTACAAATATTACGGACCCTGGGCTAAACGCTGCCTCAGCCCGTGGGGGCGTTCTCTCGTTTGAAAGAACATACGTGTCCATAGGTAGGACGTCGACGAAACCGTCTGAATCCTTCACATATGCTAGGATTGCAGTCGTGTTAAGTATGCCTGTTACTTTCAAGCGGAAACCGTTGACCCAGACGTAGTCACCCGTCTTCACCTTAAGGCCTTCTGCAAGATTGTTCGGCAATAGTGCTGAGAAAACCTCTTCATCTTTAAACATGGATCCTTCTAAAAGAATTTTTTCAAACTCCTTGAAGGATGCTTTCAACTCCACAGAGCTTATCCCTACGGCTGCGTAGATCAAAGCATTGCTTTCCTCAGAGGATATCACTATTGTGCCTGCAGTCCCCTCTGCAGGGGTGGAGGGAAGATAAACCCAGTACCTCGGAGCGTAAAAAGTCTTTCCAGATATGTAGATGGACACTAGGTCAATCAACTTCCTGTTTAACGGAGCGAAGTTGGCTGTTCTAAGCAGCACACCGTTGTAAGCAGCCTCAGTAGGGGTTGGAGTAACCCTTAAAGCCCTTATCTCCGTCACAGAAGTCAGGGATGAGAGTGAGAAGCTTATGATTACTATGCACAGCATCGTCAATATTGTTCTGAATTTACGCTTCTTCAAGTTGCCTATTCCTATGGTTACGGCTGAAAACGAAACGTCAAACCCGCTTCTCTCCAGAAAGTGTGCACCGAGTACTTCCCTCCTCAGCCTGGAAAGACCCGTGGAGAAGTTAGAAATAAGGAAGAACATTACTGGAATAACTAGGGCGACTATCAGTGTTCCTATGAATATCGCCGGTACGTTTACTGCAAGCCCGAAACCCGGGTGGAATGCTGTTAAAAGCAACGCCACTGACAACGCTACCATAAGGGTAAGTGCAACGCTTCTAAAGCCACTGCTCAGATTGTAAATCAAGGATGAGAAAAGCAGGATGAAGGGGATTGCTAAAGCGAACACGAGGATAATGCTTGTAACCGCGTCGCGAACAACGCTTAAGGAGCTTTGGTAAGCCTTGCTGGAGAAGCCCCAAGCCATTAAAGCACTCGTCAAGAAGCCTCGGTAATCCAGTTTTGAAATCATTTCTTGAAGCGTCTGGTTGAACATTACTGCATAATTCAGGTTCTCCATCGTCCTTGGATCCAGAACCTGAATATCAGCCTGAGCCAAGTATCTTCCGTAAGCCAAAGTCAACATTTCCGTATACATGCCTGGTGTTCCACTCTTTATCAGAAGCTTTTGACCCTCTCTAGTTAAATAATAACCGTATCCATCCTGGTTTTCCAGAGTCACATTCGTATAGACCGCAACCGGCTTAGCCATGGAAGTGCTTTTAACAACGAAGCCGAACCTTACACGGGGCGGGGCGTAAACCTGCGCTACTGACAGAACGGGGTCGAACGCGTAGCCAAACGAGTCCAGAATAGAGTACCCAGGTATCTGCATCACCAGCACGCTTAGAGTAAGCGGAGTCTCGTAGCCACCATAATTCCTAAGCTGCGCTGAATAAGCATTCGTCGTTCCAAACATCGAGCTTGGAGAGACTGCGGCCTGCAGAGTGTCAGGATCGGTTAGATCAAACATGACGGCACTACCGCATTTAAACACGACGTTTCTCGCGAACTGTTCAGGCGAGACTATCGTTACGCTGGAAGGATATGTTCCTGCGCCATGCTGCCCCGTATCTGGAGCATAGATGATTCTCCCATCCTCGTCAATAACATAGCTCTGTATCGGAGTTTGAAGCGCAGTCGTAGCCTCAGGATATGGCCTTAGGCCTCTGAACACCGCGAAGCCTGAAGAATCTGATTTCGAAAACATGAGTGTGAACGGGTCGGATGTGCTTCCCACCGTGACGAAAGCGTTTGGAACCGAGCTGTACAGGCCTGGCGTGGTTGGATCATATTCAACAACTTCAACCTTTAATACTGTGAATCCGACTCCGGTATACGTTTCACCCATTCTTAACGGTCTTAAGCCATCCCAGCCGCCGGAATACCATTTTTCAACCGGAGCATTCAACAAGTCGAAAAGGATTTGGAATGTCAACTGGGCCTGAGGAATAACGTTCTGAAAATCGATGAACTCCAGCCTGTCGGACGGTGTGAACACACGATACCTGAAGTCGTCGAAAGTAATTATTCCGAGCCCAATGCTGTTAGCCAGCTCGAAAGGCTCCATTTCGAGAATATGTTTGAAAGCCAATCCTTTTTGAAATCCTGCGCTAGCCGAGTCGTAGGCGATTCCGTATAGACCCGGGTACAGGTTGCTTGTCAAAACTTTTTCCGCATAGTTTGGGAAGGACTTGATGAAGGACTTGATGGACTCTGTGAAAAACAACCGGAGGTCTCTGAATTTGTTCGCAATATACTGAGTGTTGATAGAGTACATCATGCCGCTGTAAACCAGGTTTAAGTGCGGGCTTCCCGAGCTTATCTTAATGTCGATGACGAGATATGGAAAGACTTCTCTACCTATAGCCGAATTGTTAAAGTAGAATTGCTCCACGAAGCTTCTCGCACCCGCTAAAGCCTGCCAGTGACCCGACATCGCTATGAAAAGCACCGTGTATCTTGGTGTGAAACCCTGCTGCTTTAAAGTCCTTATGAGTTCAAGCATTACTGAGACGCTTACTGCTTCATCAGCTCCGGGAGCGACCCCTGGAACAATCGACCCGGAGTCATAGTTTACAGTTATTATGATGACTTTAGACGGGTCTTCAACACCCTTAATTTCCCCAATCACATTCACAGCCTCGACTTCTCTCCACTCCATACCGTTAACAAGCTCAGCATTCGGATTGCTTCTCGCTATCTCTCTGAGCTCAGATGCTTCACGACCCGCTGCATATATCCTGGGGGTATCAAGCGGGACGGAGGAGATTTTTCTCAACGCTTCAAAACGATTCGTGTCCCCATCCTCTAGGAAAACGATACCGGATGCGCCCAGCTTAACCATGTCTACCCATGCGGATCCGGAGTTGAACTCGAGTAGAACTATGTTGCCGTTCACTTCAAGCCCGTTGAGCTCCTCAAGAGCACCGTGGCCGGCGTAAACAAGTTTCCCAGAAGCCCTTTTTAAACCGGTGGCTACGATATTGGGGTAAAGCCCGTAGGCCTTAACCACCCTATTCCCCACTTTCAAGAATGAACCGGAGTCGTATGGAACCAGCACCGTGTAGTTGAAAAATCCGACTTTCAGCCCGAACTCGCTAAACTTGTCCGCTATGATTCGCGCCGCCTGAAGAGACCCCGGGTAACCGGTGAACCTTGACTGTATTGACGAAAACAAAGCTATGTAATCTCTTATCCTGTCAGCTGAAACCATCGGGACTTCCTGATTTAGAAATGTTTTTTCTTCAACAGCCTCCTGTTTCCCATGGGCTTGAGCTATTAATGGGGAGGCAGCAAGCAATGTTAAAATCACAACAAGCAGGTTTTTTCTTCTGATCGTTATCATTAATGGGGAATCTCTATCAAGATAATTTAAACTTTACGTCTTTAAAACGCTCGAATATAATTCCAGTCTCGTTCTTAAAAGCGCGAGCAGAGATTGTTTGAAGCAGGCTTAACCGGTATGGAAGCAGCTAAGCAGTTGAACTCGAAAAAAAAGAGGTTTGAATCTAGTAGCCTGTCGGTCCCACAGATATTCCTCCAGTAGCAGCGTTCACTCCCATGATTATCGTAGCCATGAGAGTAACGCCGACCATGAAGCCTATGGCTACGGGTACTCCAACCTCTTCGTAAGCCTTTGCTCCAAACACCTTAAGCGTTATGAGCTTAAGTATCCATGCTAGCCCAGCGTTTATCAGCCACATGCCGGAGTAGAAGAACAGTGCGTACGGGCTGAAGAAGAACCATGCGAACCTGGATCTTAGGAAGAACAGGATGCCGACTACGACTATGGCCAGCGGGAACATCCACCAGTGGAAGCCTGCAGGTGGCGCTGCGTCAGCCACTACCCAGGGCACTTGGAACCCGGTGATGTTCGCACCACTGCCGAGGCCCCAGGCTTTCAGCCGGCCTATTCCAGTGCCGTAGATTATGTAGACGGCGACTAGAACGCCGATCACCGCGGTTATCAGGATACCCAGAATGTGCGACTTGAGAATGTCTGTTTCCTTCACCTTAGCGGGTTCAACCATCGTGTAGGTTGACGTGTAGGCCCAGGCAGTATGCGTGTTCTGATGAATCACCCCACCCATGCTTGCCGTTATGCTGACACCTGCCATCGTGGCCCATGCTGACTGGGTTTTCGCAGCCGCCCCGCCTGCTGGAAACAGGCCTATTCCAGTACCTACTCCCCAAGCTAAGTATCTTGCCGGAACAGCGTCTCCTCCAGCCACCCAGGTGCCGGTTGCTCCGCAGACTGCAACCATACCGGTAGTGTACAGGAACCACGTGATAAAGCCGACTAGCAGCGGGAGAACGTTAGCCCCGAATATGACCCATAGGATGAGCCAGAGAAGCCATGTGGCTGCGAAGCCATACCATACTAATGAATTTGGAAGCTCGCCGGGGGCGAACTCTTTCTTCTTAATGCTTTCAGCATAAGTCTTGTAGCCGAAGATTATTGTCCAAATACCGACTGCTAAAGGAGCCCAGTAATAGCTGAAAGCGCTCCAAGGGAACGGTCCTGTCCAGCACGGATTAGTATTGGGTGTTATCATCCCCGTGTTAACGAGTATCAGCGGGAACAGTATTTGGAATATGAATAGCCAGATGACTATTGAGGAAAGCACGTCTAAGGGGGCGAGGTACATTATCGCAGCGTCTGCAGGTATGAACATCCACCAGGATTGTATCGTGTTCCGGGATATTGAGTTCATAAGGTCGGCGAACCACTGCTGGTAAAACTGGCCGAATGCGAAGAATACTGTCGTGAACTTGATAATGTAGTTTAACGCTCCCAGTATGCCTATTATGCATCCCAGCACTATCCCCGCCAAGAACGGGAGCTTCTTCATGTAGCTTGCGAACGTTCCTTTCTGATGCTGAGAAAGCATCTCGTTTATCGGTATCATCATTGGGAATGGGAGTCTCTCTTTCTTAATCAGCTGAAGCCTGATTAACGCTGCCTGGAAGGCCATCATTAGGCACCAAATGATTATCATTATCATCCAGAATGCTAGGTATGGGAGCAGCCTGCCCAATGGTACTGCTGCCCCTCCAGCCCAAGCGGGTGCAATAAGATCATAGTCGCCCGGGGTCCATAGTGGCGGGTAATACTTTAGCAGAGCCTGAACATTCGGGTTAGTCTTAGTCAAGTAGGTTCCTGCGAATATGAATTGGAGGAAGGCGCCGACGACGAACGGGCTGTCTGCAGTTACGAACGCTATTGTCGTGATTACCGCAATCTCCTGGACTGTAAGAGCCTTCATGAACAGGCTTACCAGGACCAGTATGAAAACAAGTCCATATGGCGGGTATATTGCTGACCCGACTCTGCCTGCGAAAACTGGTTCCAAGCTTATTCCTAGGCCCCACCAAGTAGCTATGTTTGCGAAAAGTCCTATTATTCCGAAGATGATTGCAAGAACTATTGCCCTAATAGTGAAGCCTGCTTTTAACTCTTCAACAACACTTGAGACTGTTTTTGTCTCGCTCAAACTTTTTTCACCATGTAAAATACTTTTTACAAGCTTATAAAGTTTTAGCGTGATAAAGAAAACTAGACTTATTCATTATTCATTTAAAAAGCATTGTTTCGAGGAAGTTACTGTTATTTGCGGTAAAAAGTTTTTTATAACAGGGTTTTAGCATTTTCAGCAATGCTTCAACAGGCCGGCAGGCCATTGAGAAACCTGAGAATATCCATTACGGACAACTGTAATCTTAATTGCTTCTTCTGCCACAGGGAATGGAACCCTCTTCCCAGCGGGAGTATGACTCTAAAAGAGGTTAGAAAAATCGTCGAGGTAGCCAGCAGCATAGGTGTTGAGACTGTTAAGATAACAGGTGGAGAACCGTTAGTGAGGGAAGACGTTGTTAACATTGTGAAAGCAGTCTCACCACTCGTCAGAGAGGTCTCACTCGTTACAAACGGCGTCCTGCTTGAGGAATACGCGGCGGATCTTAAGGATGCAGGGCTGGCAAGGGTCAACGTTAACCTTCCCAGCCTCGATTCTTCAAAGTACAGCCGGATAACCGGGGGTGGAGATGTTTCAAGGGTTTTAAACGGGATAAACGCTGCTTTAGAGACTGGTTTAAACCCAGTTAAGATAAACATGGTTGTTCTGAAAGGAGTTAACGAGGAGGATGTTGAAGAAATGATGGATTACGCGAGCTCCGTAGGCGCTGTTCTCCAGCTTATAGAGCTTCAGCCGATTCCAGGCGGCAACCGGGTTTTCGAAGAGTTTCACGCAAGTTTAGACATTGTTGAAAAACATGTTGCTTCAAAGTCCGCTGGGAGAATGCTTAACCAGACTGGTCAACGCCCCGTATACAGGCTCAACAGAAATGGGAAGAATGTTCTTGTTGAAATAGTCTCGCCCACCGGGAACCCGGATTTCTGCTCCCGTTGCTCTAAGCTCAGGGTTACGTGCGACGGGAAGCTGAAGCCCTGCTTGCTGAGGAACGATAATCTGGTCGACATAGTTGGGTTGATCCGTGCAGGCGGAGGTGATGATGTTTTAAGGAAGAGGTTTATGGAGGCAGTTATGTTGAAAAAACCATATCGGGAGAAACCGGTTACCTAGGATACTGGTTCGAAAACTATGTTAAGCCTTCTAGCGTAATCGTAGGCATCCTGCATTTCTCTCATGCTGGGTCTTCTAGCAATATCCGGATAGGCTTCAGGGTTTCTAGCCACCAAGTAATCCGGATGATACTGGCTCATTATGTTTACGAGAACGTTAGGAGTGTTTTCAGATATCCATTTTAAAACAGGCTTAGTGCAGCACTCAAGATGGTTTGGCAGAACAAGGTGTCTTATTATCATATCCCCGTTTTCATAGGCAATCCTATGGTTCCTCGCCACCACTTCGAAATAATTCTCAACCTTTGAAAGCCTTCTCGCACAATCGTCGCTGCCATACTTGAAGTCGGGAAGCCATATGTCTATGACTTCAGCGAGAAGCCTCATGGCCTCAATACTGCAATACATGTTGCTGTTCCAGAGCTGCGGAATGTTTACATCCAGGTGTTTAAGGGAGGAGAGTATTGTATGAATATTCGGCGTCGGGTCTCCCCCCACGTAGTTTATGTTTGCAGCTTTCCCAGAGCTAAGTCTCCTGCTTATTAGCGCCAGCGTCCTCGGATTAACCTCGCCACCGTTCTCAGGGTCTGAAGAGATATCCCAGTTCTGACAGTAGACGCAAGGCCCGAAGTTGCAGCCTGCGAAGAATATTGTTCCAGACCCTCCTTCACCTATTAAAGGGCCTTCCTCGCCGAAATGGTGGAACCATGTTGAAACCCTGCTTACATACCCTACTCTGCAGAATCCCAGTTTCCCCTCTCTCCGATTCACTCTGCATCTCCTCTCGCAAAACTCGCAGTGTTCAACAAGTCTTTCAGAAAGCATTATCTTTACATCTAAGAAGCTCACTTCCGCAGGGTTTACCTCTCCAGCCCTACTGTTCTTTACAGACTCGTAAGCCCTCCTGAAATCTAAGCTGAGATCCTCATGGAGCCTCCAAAGCTCCTCCTCCTTCATACTATTAAGATCCCTAGCGCTGACCTGCGCCGGGATGCTTTTAGCTATAAGGAATTTCGCTGGCTTAAGGTTCTTCATAACAGCCCTATACCATGAAAGCCTTTTCTGAACATCCTTATTGTTCCACACGGTTATTGCATCACTTCTGAGAACCCACATTCGCCGAATAATGAAAATAGCCTCTCTTTTATAAGACTTTTGCCGTTTAAGATTGTTCAGGCCTATTAGAAAGATTAAAGAAAAAGCTGAAGAGAAACACTGTTCGTGAAAAACGTTAAGATACTGCTGGATGAGATGTACTCCGGTTTAAAGCCATATATGAAAATACTTGGATGGGACGCTCAGTCTGTTGACGACCTCGGTTTAAAAGGGGCGGAGGACGAGGTGATAGTTGAACATGCTGCTAGAAACAGCCTTGTAATCATCACTCAGGACCAGGTGACAGCCGATTTGGCGAGGCTTAAAGGAGTGCCCTGCATACTGATTGGGCTGGTTGAGATAGCAAGAATAGTTGACAAGGCGCTTAGAGACATGGGTGCAGACCCTTAAAAACTAGTGGTTACTCCCCCCAGCCTGAAACCTTTAGAATATGTTTTAAAACCTTAGGCCCGTGTAGCCACCTGTAGTAAACAAGGTAGGAGAATAATCCTCCGATTCTGATCAAGTGTTGAAAACCGTTTCCCCTCCATGTTTTAACATTATGTCTCCAGCATGTTGAGAAAACATCCCATTGAAGATCTGATAAACCATGCAGATCTGCATGTCTCTCCCTGTTTAAGATGCAATCCTCTTCAGACGTGAAGAGCAGCGGCACGAAGAACACCTTATTATTCTTCAACCTGTCGAGCAGCTCGAGGGTTTCAATAACGTCTTTCTCGTTTTCCGTTGGAAGACCGGTTACGAGTGTTGCTAAAGGATATATCTGGTTGTCGTTAAGCATTTCGAGTGCTTGAACCACAATATCGGGCCACTGTTCAGGCGTATACGGCAACGCTTTCCCCCTCATGTATTTCTCTATCAGCCTGACGCTTCCAGTTTCAATACCTATTTCGAAAGTCGCGTACTTCTGATTGTTTAAATAGGTCCACCTTGATTTCTCGACGAGTATGGGTGCTACTTTTTCGACAAGCTTACGATCATAAACTACTGGTGTAAGAGCAGCATGCGCCACCTGAACATACTGAACTCCTTCAACTTTAGCCACTGAATCGATTAGCTTGAACACTGCCTCCCCGTTAGGCGTGAAATCAGAATTCACATTATACAGAAACATATCGTCCGTCTGAAGAGTTATCATTCCGGTTCCGCTTCTAGCGTTCAAGTCAACCTCTTTCAGTATGTGTTGCAACGGGAAAGAGTATCTCTGTCTAAGTGTTGGAGAGCAGAATTGACAGCCTCTTCCGCATCCACGTGTAACCTCAACAACACCGAATAACGATGCTTTCTTAATGCATGGAACGTTTTCAAGCCTAGGCTTGCTGCAAACCAGCTGCTTCGGAAGCTCCTCACCGTTTAAAGCTTTTCTGAAGAGTTTTACAACATCCTCTTCAGCCTCTCCCATCACCACACTATCTATACCGAGCTCCTGCTGAATCCCTGCCTTAACAACTTGCCAAGCACCACTCCCGCCCAACACTACTCTAGGCCTATACTTCTTGAAAACAGGGTTGGAGAGGAGGTTTTCAAACTCTATTCTAGTGACGGGCTTACCGTTCATACCGATAATTCCCGTGTACGTCCTGCTTACAAAGCCTATTCCCAACGGGTCCATAGTGGAGATCCCTATGACTTTCGTCTTCCTTCCGACGAACGCTTCAAGCATGCTTGGGTAAACGGTTGCAACATTCTCCTCGCCAAATTCATCTATGAGTAGAGACTCTATTTTTCTCAAACCGTATGGAGCCTGTTTAACGGTTCCATCATCGTTTAAAGGCGGTGGAGGATAAAGCCTTTCCCTGAGAACCCTTTTGGAAAACGGTATCGGAAACCCTGCTGAAAAAGCTATGAACGGATTTTTGTTAAAATCGCTCATTTCCACTGCAGACGCGGTTAACACTATTTTCTTCCCGCCGCCCTCTCTTTCTGAAAAGGCTTTTCCAAGCAATTTCCATTCCCGTTAGCCTTCCTCCCTTCCAGGCTCACAGTATATATGCGTTTTCCATCCGGATCCTCAGTTCAATTAAACAGTAAAATCAGATAAAAGGCTCGCAAACCATATTTATTTGAAGCCTTAAACCGAAGACATAAAGTTTTATATTTGCCGAAATGTTGGAAACATGCGATGGAAACTATAAGCCTTAACGGGGAATGGTTTTTTAAAGAATGCGGGAAGGATGAGGAGACGCCGCCGAGCTCAGGCCCATGGTTGAAGGCAACGGTGCCAGGTACTGTCCATCTTGACCTTTTAAGGAACAGAAAGATTCCAGACCCTTTCTTCAGAATGAACGAGCTCGAGGTTGCTTGGGTTGAGGAGAAGGATTGGTGGTACATGAAAAAGTTTCACTTAGACAAAGGTTTTCTCAACCATGGTCGCGTGGAACTCAAGTTTCACGGCTTAGATACTTTTGCAACAATCTGGCTTAATGGAAAAGAGGTCGGTAAGACAGCCAACATGTTTCACGAGCATGAGTTCAACGTTAAAGACTTTTTAAAGGAAGGGGAAAACATACTAGTAGTGAGGCTTGACTCGCCTAAAAGGATTCTTGAGGAAACGTATAACAAGAGCAGTGTTAAGCTGTGGGGAGCATTTTATCCCCCGGTTGCCTACGGCAGGAAAGCTCAATACTCTTTCGGCTGGGATTGGGGCCCGAGGCTGGGAACCTCAGGGATATGGAGAAGCGTGGAGCTTAAAGCTTACGATGTGTGTAAGATTGAAAGCTTCTATTTTTCCAGCGAGCTTAGCAATGGCCTTAAGAGCGCAAGAATATGTATAAGCGTCTCCATAGAAGCCTTTCAAACAGAGTGTGTGAAGCTGAGGACACGGGTAAGCGGTTTCGGAGAAAACCAGGTTAAAGAGGAACACGTGAATGTTTCGCCAGGATTAAACGTTTTCAAAAGCGAGTTTAATATTCAGAACCCGAAGCTATGGTGGCCCAACGGCTATGGGGAGCAGAACCTTTACGATTTAGAGATAGTTGTCGAGGGCTCGAACGGTGTTCTAGACACGGTTAGAAAGAAAGTCGGCATAAGGAGGATTGAAGTAGTTCAGGAGAAGGATGAAGAGGGTAAAACGTTCTTCTTCAGAGTAAACAATGTCCCAGTTTTCTGCAAAGGAGTCAACTGGGTTCCTGCAGACTCCTTCCTCCCTAGGGTGAGCAGGCAGGTTTACGATTTTCTCCTAAGCAAGGCGAAGCAGGCACATATGAACATGATAAGGGTTTGGGGCGGCGGGGTCTATGAGGATGAAGCCTTCTACGAGCTTTGCGACGAGAAAGGGATACTTGTCTGGCAGGACTTCATGTTCGCATGCGCAGAATACCCTGAGGAGGAATGGTTCTTCGAACTGGTTAGAAAGGAGGCTGAGAAAGTGGTAAAGAGGCTCAGGAATCATGCTTGCCTAGCGATATGGTGTGGAAATAATGAGAATCACTGGGGGTTTAAGGCGCACTGGTTCGGCGTGAAGGATAGATTCTACGGTGAGACGATATATCATAAGATACTTCCCGAGGCTTGTTCTAAACTTGATCCTGCAACCTTCTACTGGCCGAGTAGCCCATATGGGGGAGATGATCCTAATTCTCAAAGCGAAGGCGACAGGCATAACTGGGAGGTTTGGTCTATGCTTAAAGACTACACGGAGTATCTTAACGATAAGGGCAGGTTCATAAGTGAATTCGGCTTCCAGTCAGCACCCTCAACGGAAACAATTAGAAGGTTTACTCTTCCCGAAGACAGGAATCCGCAGAGCAGAGTCATCGAATTCCATAACAAGCAGACTATGGGGCAGGAGAGACTCTGGTTTTTCATTCTAGCGCATTTCAAGCTGGCTGTAAACCTGGGCAGGTTTGTCTACCTGACTCAAATAAACCAGGGGGAAGCCATGAAAACAGGAATAGAGCATTGGAGGAGGAGGAAGTTTAAGACTGGAGGAACCCTGGTATGGCAGCTTAACGATTGTTGGCCGGTTCTCAGCTGGAGCCTGATCGACTACTACGGTAACCTTAAGGCTTCATACTATTATGTGAAGAGAGCGTTCGACCCGGTTAACGTTAGCCTTCTTGTTAAACAGGATAGGGTGGAGGCCTGGGTTTGCAACGATCTTCTTAAACCAGTGAAGGGCAGGCTTAGGCTCATGTCTTTCGACGTGAAGGGGAACAGGAGGAGGATGATGAAGAAGGAGATCGTTGTGGAGGCGAATTCTTCAAAACCCTGCATGGAGCTAAGCCTAAGCGAGCTAAGCGTGAAAGACAGGTTCAGCAGTTTTCTAGCGTGTGTTTTCGAGCCTGAAGATGGTGAGCCCAGGTATGATGTCGTATTCTTTGAAAAAGTGAAATACATTAAGCTTCCCAAGCCTAGAATTAGAGTTAAGCTTAGTAAAAAGGATGGTGCAACCTTTGAGCTCAGCCTAGTTTCGAACAATGTTGCAAAAGCCTGTGAAATAAGGATTAGAGGGGTGAAAGCAGAGTTTAGCGACAACTTCTTCGACCTTCCCCCCGGCTTTGAAAAAAGGATCCTCGTAACGCTGGAGAAGCCGCTTTCAAAAACCGAGCTCATGAAGAGAATAACAGTATCGCACTACTAGGACGGTTTTAAACGTTTTTCCACTGGAAACCTTTTATAGCCGGCTTGAATAAACCTATTCGCTGGTCGAGGAATAATGATGAGGATTGAAGTAAAATATTATGCCTGGATCAGGGAGAAGATCGGTGAGAGGGAGATGCTGGAGGCTGATGACGGGGCAACCGTTAGAGAAATCGTTGAGAAACTCAGGGAGAAGCATGCTGACCTGGCTGGGGAGAACTTCCTTATCGCGGTGAACGGGAGAACAGTAGACTTAAACACTTGTTTAAAAGACGGGGATCTAGTGGCCGTGTTCCCTCCTGCAGGAGGAGGTTAGAATGATCCGTGTTACTGAGAAGGATTTCTCGATAGACGAGGTTGCTTCAATCCTCAAGGGAAAGGAAGTCGGCGCGGTAGTGTTTTTCCTAGGTGTTGTAAAAGGGTTTAGAGAGGGCGAGGATGTTAGTGAAATGATTGTCGAAGCATACAGGGAGGCTGCTGAGGCTGAGCTTGAAAAAATAAGGAGCGAGGCTTTGGAGAGGTTCGGAATAATTGATGCAGCCATAATCCATAGGGTTGGAAGACTTAAGCCGGCTGAAAACATAGTTCTAGTAGCGGCTTCAGCGAGAAACAGGGCGGAGGCTTTCGAAGCCTGCAGCTGGATGATAAACAAGGTTAAGGCGCGCGCACCCATCTGGAAGAAGGAGAATACTGCAAGAGGGTGGAGATGGGTTAGGGAGACGGTTAAGCCTTGAACTGGAAAGACAAGGGGCTGGAGATGGTTGACATAAGCGGGAAGGAGGTTTCCCGTAGGAGGGCTGTGGCGAAGGGCTGGATAAGGCTTAGGCGTGAAACCGTGGAAGCGATAAAAAACGGTAGGGTTGCGAAAGGCGATGTTTTAACAGTCGCAAGGGTTTCAGCAATCCTCGCGGTTAAGAAGACTCCTGAGCTGATACCCGGCTGCCACCCGATTCCACTAACCCATATTGCTGTCGAGTTTCAAACGGAGGACGACCGGGTCTCTGTGGTCTGCAGCGTCGCCTCAGAGTCTAAGACGGGTGTAGAGATGGAGGCTTTAACCGGGGTTGCTGCAGCCTTGCTAACCATCTGGGACATGGTTAAGGAGATTGAGAAGGATGAGAAGGGGCAGTACCCGTTTACAGCGATAGAGAGCATAGTTGTCGAGGAGAAGGTTAAGGGTTGGACTATTTAGAGCATAGGAAGGCTTCCCCCAGAAGCCTCGTGTTCGCAGTGGTTACGGTGAGCGACTCTAGGACTTTTGAAACAGACGAATCCGGCGCGATTGCTGAAGATATTTTGAAGAATAGTGGGCACGAGGTTTGCAGGAGGCTGATAATCCGGAACGATGAGGATGAGATAAGGAGGATTATTGAAGGGTTGCTTAACAGCGGGGAAATAGATGTCATACTGACTATTGGAGGAACCGGGTTGAGCACGAGGGACGTTACTGTTGAAACAGTCTCTAAAACGGTTGAGAAGAGGGTTGAAGGGTTCGGAGAGCTTTTCAGGTTCCTCAGCTACAGTGAAATAGGTACGGCAGCAATGCTTACGAGAGCTTTCGCAGGCGTTGCAAAGGGAAAGATACTGATATGTCTGCCAGGCTCGAGAAACGCGGTTGAGCTGGCGATAAGGAGGCTGATACTCCCGGAAATTGGCCACATGGTTAGAGAAGCGAGAAGATGAGGAATAACCGCTGAAGGACGCGATGCTTAAGCGCGCTCGACGCGTATAAAAACCTCGTATCTTCAACCACCGTCATATCCCTGGCTAACGGTAATAGCACGCTACTAACGTATCGAAGCATAATCCTACCCGTCTTATAAAACCAAATATTTTAGCATCTTAGGCTAAACGCTTGGTTGAAATGGAACTGTGCCCAGGGGATGCGCGGCGAACCGATAACGCGTACGGATTATTCAACCATCTGAAACGGAGAGTATTGAGGCTTGAATTTACGTTATACTTGTGAGAAACTACTTGTGTTTTAAAAATTTATATTTTAGCATCCCTAATTTAAAAGTATGCCGTTGACAAGCGGCTTCGACAGGAATGATAAGCTGCTTATTATTCACGCTGATGATGTTGGCATGTGTCACACGGAGAATAAGGCAACTTTCCTAGGTTTTCAAAACGGCGTGGTTTCAAGCTGCAGCCTTATGATGCCATGCCCATGGATACTTGAGGCAGCAGAGTTCTTCAAGGAGAATCCGGGTTATGATCACGGTGTGCATTCAACGCTGACTAGCGAGTGGAGACTCTACAGATGGGGCCCGGTGAGTTCAAAAAGCGAAGTTCCAAGCCTCCTGGATGAGCAGGGATACCTGCATAAGGAGGCTAAGGATGCGGCGAAAGCCTCTAGAGAAGAGGTTGAGGCTGAACTGAGGGCCCAGGTCAAAAAGGCTTTCAGCCTTGGCATGCGGCCTTCCCATCTTGATACTCATATGGGTACAGTCTTCTTCAGGCCGGATCTCTTGGAAACATATGTTAAAGTTGCTCTGGACAACCGGCTCATACCAATGTTGATTAAGCCTACGGACAGCGCGTTTGAAGCGGCTAAGCAGATGGGCATAATGATATCTGAAGACCTTGTGAGCAGAATTCTGAAATCCGGGACGCCCATGCTGGATAATTTCATCGGAATGACCTTCGGCTCAGACCTTCAGGAAAGAATAAAATGGTTTAAAAACGTGTTGAAGGACGTTAAGCCGGGAACCTTAACTCAGATAATTGTTCACCTAGGCCTGCCTGATGAGGAGATGAAGGCGATAATACCGAGCCAAGGCGTCACAAGCCATATAGACAGGTATCTGGACTACCAACTGGTTACCTCTAGAGAAGCCAGGGAAATCGTTGAAACACTTGGCTTCACGCTTGTAGGCTGGAAGGACTTGAAGGAAGGGTGGTGATAAAATGGTGTCAACCCAGCCGTATAGAATACCGCGTGGAGCCTGGTATGCTGTCTTCGTATTCTTCCTTTTCATGGTGCTTCATAACGCCGATAAATTCTTAATCTCGCCCCTCTTAACCTCAATACAGGAAGAGTTCAGGCTTACATATACACAGCTTGGCACGATACAGACGGGTGCTGCAATAGTAGCAGTTATATTCATGCCTGTCTGGGGCTACCTTTTCGACAGGTACGCTAGGCCTCCACTAGCAGCCCTAGCCAGCGCAATCTGGGGTGGAACAACGATCCTCTCCACCTTCTCAACCAACTATTTGGAGCTTGCTTTCACGAGAGCCCTGACGGGAATAGATAACGAATCCTACAGCGGGATATACTCGTTCCTGGGAGACTCTTTCCCCCCGGAGAAAAGGTCTACTGCATTCGGCGTGCTGAACACTTCAAGCGCGATCGGAGCCTTAATCGGCACCCTTATTGGAACCATCGTGGGCAGCGCGCTTGGGTGGCGCAGCGCCTTCATGATAACCGGAGTACCCGGCTTACTTCTAGCGGTCCTAATCCTGGTCACGTTGAAAGATAAGCCTAGAGGATCCACTGAACCTGAGCTAGTGGCTGTGAGAGACAGGTTGAAAGACAGGTTTAAAAAAGAATCCTTGTTTAAAGTGCTCAAAAGAAAGTCGATGGCCTTCCTTTTCGTACAGGGTTTCTTCGGAGTTTTCCCATGGCAAATAATAACCTACTGGCTCTTCCTATACATGGAGAAAATTAGGGGTTTCGACGAGGAGTCTCGGCTGCTCATCATGATGGTTGCAATTTTAGCCATGGTTATTGGCAATGTGGTTGCTGGTCTGGTGAGCGACTGGGCATTCAGGAAGACATTGAAGGGAAGAGCGATTTTCGCAGGAGTCTCTGTTGCTATTGGACTAGTATTCTTCGACCTGACGCTTCTGACAAGGGGTGGAGTAGAACTATTCCTCATATTCGGAGCCTTAACCGGGTTCTTCATACCCATGGCTGGCCCAGCAGTATCAGCCTCCCTCCAAGACATAACTCTACCGGAGGTCAGGAGCACGACTCACTCGATACAGGTTTTTGTTGAAAACGCCGGCTCTGCTTTCGCACCACTGATCACAGGCTACTTGGCAGACTCTATTGGACTAGAATGGGGAATGGTGGTGATAATAACCGTAACATGGTCCATATGCGCCGTGTTTTTAACCTCCGCCGCGTTAACCCTGCCCAAGGACATAATGTGGAAGCATGCGGAACTAGCTGAAAGAGCCAAAAAACTGGCCTAGTGAGACGAGTAAAGCGGCATGAAAATTGACTCTAAAAGCCTAAATATTTGACTACCTATTTGTAGCTGTCATGCAGAAGTTTGAGTATACAAAGGAGGAAATCGTTAGAGACTTAACAAAAACAGGGATAGAGAGTGGAGACGTGGTTCTTGTCCACAGTTCTTTAAGCAGCATCGGATACGTGCCTGGTGGGGCGGAAACACTTATAGATGCTCTGCTTGAAAGCGTTGGAGAGGACGGTACGATAGTTGTTCCAACAATAACCGGTCAAATATTCGACTCCCCTGACAATCCTCCGAGTTTCTCCGAGAACAAGCCTTGCTGGACAGGAGTGGTTCCGGAATCCTTTAGAAAAAGAAAAGAAGCCTATAGGAGCAGGCACCCGACCCATTCTGTTGCAGCCATTGGAAGAATGGCTAGGAAAATAATAGAGGGGCATGAGGAGACTGAGACTCCTTGCGGCAGAGGAACTCCATACTTGAAAATACCTGAGCTCGGCGGGAAAATACTGTTTATCGGAGCATCGTTAGAAAGCAATACGAGTTTCCATTCTGTGGAGGAGCTGGCTAGGCTCTACTATCATTTGCAGCCTGAGCCGACGCGTTGCAGGATCGAGATGAATGGAAATGTCGTTGAAAAAAATTGTTTTCTACATGCCTACGGGACTCCTAGGGCCTTCGACGAGAAAGAGGGGGAACTCTTGAAGCATGGAATAGCCAGAATCGGCTACATCGGTAGGGCGAGAAGCATCCTGATTGACGCTGGGAAAATGGTTGAGTTCACTCTGGGGAAAATCGAGGAGGACAGGCTGTACCTGGTTAAGAAGGACTGTGTTGACTTATGGAGTGTTTCTTCAAGCATCAGCCTTATTCAGGAGAACAAGTTCAACTCGATAAGAATAAGCCTGTACGTGCCTAGAACTGCTACTGTAAGGTTCTCCGGAAACCATGTTGCTGTAAGAGGCGTGAGGATTAGGCTTTTCGGCTTAAACCTTACTGAAGGCTTTCTGGAAACACGGTTGAAAACGTTGAACGAGCTGGAGCTCCAAGGAGGCTACAATTACTGGATGAGGTTTAAGAAGGCGGGGAAGGGGATCAGTATAGAAGTGCTTGATTCTAAAGAGTCCGCTTCAATTTTCAACCTTTAGCCAAACGAGTTTAGCCTTCGAAGAGAAGGTTTATTAGTTTAAAAGCCATGAGCCCGAGGGATGCTGGTTAAAAACGCTAGGATTGTCAACCCGTGGGGCGAATCCTTCGGGGATGTTCTGATCGAGCATGGTAAGATAAAGAGGGTAGGCAAGATTCACGGTTACACTGGCAGTGAGATTATTGATTTAGAGGGAGACTTTTTACTCCCGGGCTTCATAGATGTTCACATACAGGGGGCTGGGGGAGCCGACATTCTTGACGAAGACGAGGAGGCAGTTAGAATCGTGTCTGAAGCATGCGCCGGGTGCGGGGTTACTGGCTTTCTCGCAACAACTGTTTACAAGCCTGGGCTGGAGAACAGGCATTTGGAGAAAGCGTTGAAAGGAGCTTCTAAGGGCCTAAGGGGAGCGAGGTTTCTAGGATTCCATTTGGAGGGCCCGTTCATCTCGATGGAGAAGAGGGGGATGATTCAGGAATCCTCAGTCTGCAAACCCTCTGTGAAAATCCTTTCGGAAATAATTGGTAGATGCGGGGGTTGGCTTAGGATGATGACTGTGGCTCCTGAGCTCGAGGGCTCTGACGAAGTAATAAGGCTTCTGGTTGAAAACAATGTTATAGTTTCCTTCGGGCATTCTTCAGCAGACTATGAGCAGACGCTGAAGGCTATAAGAATGGGAGTTAAGCATGTTACCCATTTCTTCAACGCTATGCCGCCTATTCACCATAGGGCTCCTGGCCCTGTGCTAGCCATATTAGAATCTAATGATGTGACGGTGCAGATAATACCTGACGGTGTTCACATCCACCCGTCCATGCTGAGGTTCGCGACGAAGATTTTGGGTGAAGAAAGAATCATACTGATAACGGACGGTGTTAGGTCGACTGGCTTGCCTGATGGCAAGTATGTTTACGACGGTGTGGAATTCATATCTTCAGAAGGTGCTGCGAGATACTTGAACGGCATGTTGATCGGAACATCCGCAGGAATGAATGAGCTGGCTAAACGTTTTATAAGGTTTACAGGCATGCGTTTGAGCACTGTTGCTAAGGTGGCATCGTACAATCCTGCTAGACTGCTCGGTGTTGAAAAGCATAAGGGAAGCATAGAGGAGGGGAAGGATGCGGACATGGTTGTGATAAGGGAGGATTTCAGCGTTAGAACGACTTTCATAGGGGGCATCCCGTTGGAAAAATAGTTGTTGGCTGAAACATCGGTTTCAACGCGTGTGAAAGCAGAATACCGTGCAGTAGCATGATCATTTAATACTGGAACTGGGCATGCGCTACATGCTTAATGTTTCACACGCTGTCGACCGCTAGACCTCTAACACTGTGTAAGGGTTTAGAATATTATTTGGGTCGAAAAGCCTTTTTATTCCTTTCATAAGCTCGATGCTTTTCGGATGCGTAAACCTGTAAAGCTCCTTAACCCTTATTTTCCCAACTCCATGTTCTCCAGTAATAGTTCCCCCGAGGCTCACCGTAGCCTCGTATATTTCTCTTTTCAACACCTCGTATTTTTCAGCATCCCTCTTCATAATGTGGGAGTGAACATTCCCGTCTGCAGCATGGCCGTAAACAGGAATATACGCGTCATGATTCTCAGCAATAGCGTCGATAGCGTCAGCCAGCTTTCCAACTTCAGATGGCGGGACTGTAGTGTCGAGAATATCCATGGAGTCGTGTTTAAGAGCAGTATAAATATTGCTTCTAATCCTCAAAATTGATTCCTGCTCATCCCTCCTCTCCGCCACTGAAGGCTCGAGCCCATTATTCTCAACACATATCTGGGAAAGCTTTTCAGCTTCAGAGTATACAACGTTCTCCTCCCCAGCCAGTATCGCTATGAGAAAGACTTTTCCGTTGAAAACCCATTTCTCACCCAAGTGTTCAGCAGACCGCTCCATCAACTCTTTCTCGACATACTCCAGAGCGAGAGGAGTTACTCCGGAGCGCAGTATTCTCGGAACAGTATTAAGAGCGTCATGCCTCGAGTTGAATGGGAGCAGCAGGGTGAAAGAGTATGGAGCCTTAGGATTAAGCCTTAAAACAACTTTAGTTATTATACCGAGTGTGCCCTCGCTGCCTATAATCAGATGCATCAAGTTGTAACCCATGTTGTCTTTCAGAAGCTTGCCGCCGAGAGTTAGGATTTCCCCAGTTGGCAGAACAACCTCTAGGCCCTTTACGAAGCTCCTCATAACGCCGTGCTTAACAGCCCTGGCTCCACCAGCGTTGCAGGCTACGAGGCCGCCTATCTGCGCACCCTCGTCCCCTGGATGAGGCGGGAAAGAGAGGCCTGCTTCCTCAGCAGCCTTCAAAAGCCCTCCCAGTGTCGCCCCTGCTTCAGCGACAGCCATCAGGTTTTCCACGTCTATTTCAACCCGATTCATCCTTTCCAGAGAGACGATTATACCGCTTCTAGTTGGAACAGCTCCTCCTACGAGGCCTGTTCCGCCCCCCCTAGGGTATACTGGAACCTTTTTCTCGTTAGCGAGCCTAAGGATTTTCGAAACCTCCATGCTGTTCACAGGCTTAACCAGTATGCAGTCTGGTACGGCGGAAGGCCTCACAGGGATACATGTTTCGTCGAACAAGTAGCTCTCCATCTTTTCCCTGCTGCTTACCACAGCCTCCCTGCCGACGATTCCCTCAAGCTGCTCCACTAGACTCTCCATCAACCAACACTACTCCTCCTGGCTTTTATCTCTTTTATCATTAGGGGTATGACTTGATAAAGGTCTCCAACAATACCGTAGTCAGCAACCCTGAATATCGGTGCTGAAGGATCACTGTTAATCGCCACTATGGTTTCAGCATCCTTCATGCCGAACAAGTGTTGCGGTGAGCCCGAGATTCCGCAAGCAATGTACAGCCTAGGCTTAACAATGCTCCCACTATAACCGACTTGATGCTCCTTCCTTATCCATCCGTCATCCACAGGCGGCCTGCTTGAGCCAACCACTCCTCCAAGCAGGCTGGCAAGCTCCCCTAGCAGTTTAAATCCTTCCGCTGAACCCAGTCCTCTGCCGCCTGCAACTATTATTTCAGCATCCGTTATGTTAAGCCTCTTTGGGACTGCTTCCCCAACAAGCCGGATCCTGTCTTGAAACAGCTTCTCAGCGGTTTTTTCAATAATCAGCCCGCTTCTACTCTCATCCTTCTCCCTGGCCTTCATAACTCTGTAACGGACTGTGGACATGACTGGTTTAGTCTTAGTCTTAATGTGTGCCAAGATGTTTCCAACGAATGCTGGCCTTACCTGTATCAGCTCACCGTTCTCATCAATCCTTAAATCTATACAGTCCGCTGTTAAACCTGTTTTAAGCGCGGCTGCAACCCTTGGACCCAGAGACCTTCCGAAGCATGTTGCTCCCATCAGGATTATGTCTGGCTTCTCCTCCCTGCAAAGCTTCACCAGGTTATACGCGTAAAGCATCGGGTTTAAAACGGAGAAAACAGGATCCTTGAAGAGGAAAACCCTGTCTGCACCGTAATGTATTAGTTCTGAAGCCTTAGCCTTATCTATGCTGCTTCCGAAAACCACGCTGTAGACCTCTCCACCAGTATGCTCCACTATCTCTCTGCTTTTCCCGAGAAGCTCGAAAGTAACAGGATGTATTGTCTCCCCCCTGAGCTCCGCAACCACGAGTATTTTTCTCCCCTGAGCCTTATCCCCCATTTTTAAACCAGCCCTTTAGCCTCTAAAAGACGCATTAATTCCTGAAGCCCGTCTTCAACCTGCCTGTGGATCCTGCACTGCCTAGTCTTCTCCTTCTGAACAACCACTTTCTGAACCCAGGTTGGGGAACCAGCGTAGCCAGCCTTATCCAGGTCGAGAAAACCACTCAAATCCTCCGCATGCCAGATTTTAACCTCGCTTTTCATAGCCTTCATCTTGCTCTTTAAAGTAGGCAGCCTAGGCTTGTTGACATCCCTTGTGACGCTGAGCAAGACGGGGAAACCCGATTCTAAAGTGTAGGAAGCATTCTCAGCCTCCGATACAACTGTAATAGAGTTTTCAGAAACACGGATAATTCTTGAAACATAGTAGATATGTGGTATTTCAAGCAGCTGAGCAACCTCAGCGCCAACCTGCCCCGTGTCACCGTCTACAGTCTTCTCCCCGCAGAGAATAATATCGTAGGAGCCGATCTTCCTGATAGCGGCTGCAAGCGTATGGGAAGTTGCTAGCGTATCGGCTCCTGCGAACCTCCTGTCCTCGAGGAGAATCGCGTCGTCAACACCCCTGGCCACAGCGTCCCTCAGGGAGCTTACAGCCTGCATGGGGCCCATGCTTAAAGCAGTGATGAAGCCCCCCATCTTCTCCTTAATCTGTACAGCCGCCTCTATAGCGTTCAGGTCAAAAGGGTTTATCTCTGCCGGCGCTGAACTCCTGTCTATCCGGCCTGTCTCCACGTCGAACTTCACCCTCTCAATATCCGGAACCTGCTTTACGAGAACAATTATGTTCAACAACTGTTTTAACAGGACGGAGGTTTTTAAAGAGGTTTTTAAACCTTCCATTTAGAATCCTACTCCGTTCTAGAGTCCAGCTGGATTGAGAATGCCGAGAAAAAGCGTTAAGCAAGTATTTCCGGTTAAGAATTTTCCTCGTAAATAATTATTTCCGCCTTCTCTAGTCCAAAGGGTTTTAACACGTACTCGTCTGTCCAATGCCTCTCGTCTTCAAAACTCTCCGGCCCTATGTAGAGAGGGTCTCCCCCAGCATAGTGCAGCGGCCCGAAAGCGTTTCTCAGAGTCCCCACGATCCTGATCTTAAGCTCGTTACTCCCCTTTCTCACAAGCCTAGTCAAATCCAGCGTGAACGGATGCATGAAAACCCTACCGGCCTCCTGACCATTCAGATAGACTATTGCAAGCGAAGCCTTTAAACCGTCTAGCCTTATGGTAACCTTTTTCCCGCAGGGGTTCTCACCATATTGAAACTCGTTGCTCAATTCGAAAGAGCCGACGTAAAACGGGTAGCCGTGTTTAGTCAGATCCCTGGTTTCAGCTGGGGCATGCTCTTCAACAATCACCGGGTTTCCGCCAGCAGGAAGCTTAACCCCGAAGTCTCCGATTAGAAACATGTTCTCCAGCTCAGGCTCGATGCCTACGGTTCCCTCAAGCTCAATCTCGTTTAAGCCTTCTTTCAAATAGTCTGTTACACTCGTCATTCTGAGACAGTCGTCAACCCAGTTTCCCTCATCCCTCCATGCTACGTCTTTCCCGTTTATCCTAATCCTGAACAAGCGTGGAGTCTCCATTGCCAGCTTAATCCCTTCACCTGACGGGAGCTTCTCCAGTTCAAACTGGAACTTTAAAGTAAACCTTGTTCCAACACCCTCTGCAACTATCTGTTTTCTAGCCCTGCAAAGAGGCATTTTCTCGCTCCAATCGCCACTAGTCCTGTACCTACAATAGTCTAAAACCAGCACGTTAGGATCTACTCGCTTAACCTTCCAGCCTCTGGACAAGGATATTTCCGAGGCTTTTCTAGGTTTAGAAGCCCTGTTTTTCGGCGTCCCCGGCGAGAAGACAAGCAGGAGCGAGGAGACGGGTTCAAAAACGTGCTCGAGAAACGTCCATCCGTTCTCCACGTAGCCTTCAAACTCCGATATGGAGCCGCTTAAAGTATCTAAAAGCTTAATACTGTATGAACCGGGCAGCCCGATTCTGGCGTTCACAGCCTTATCCCTGCTCGCGTTGAAAACGTATAGAATCATGTCTCCCGAATCATCCCTCCTTAAATGATAGAGGAGACAACCATCCTCACCCCCATCTATTTTCAAAGGCTTACGACTATCCGGTAGAATACTGCTCAGAGACTTTGCGCTAGCATCCTCTTTAACCAAGCATCTCTCTATGAGCTTAGTCAACTCTATGCTCGGCTTCCCGTCAACCAGGCTTGGAAGCGGTTTAACGAAAACCAGTTCTCCCCCGGAGTCTTTAAACTCCTTTAAAAGTTTAACCGTGCTTCGTGAAAGCGTTAAGCAAGGAGGTACGACGACAACATCGTACGAAGAGTGCCCGATCTTTAGACTAGAGCCCTCGACAACCGCATGTTTCTCCATAATGATTTCGTCACCAAGATCGAAGTCAACATGCATCTTCAAAAGGGACATTAGTAATTCTTTAAGCTGATTATCCAGCGTCTTCACTCTAGAATCGTTTAGCGGAGAATAGCTTGCCCAGGCACTTCCTATAGGATGGATAACAAGCACTTTTACAATTCTCCTCCCCCTAGAAAGCACGTAGCACAGTCTAGAGAAATGATCCTCTATGTACTCGTTGTAACCCCACCATGGTTGCCCCCAGTGAAAGTTTAACCCGTAATCTCTTTTCCTCCTGCCTCTCATCGAATACGGAACAAGATGATGACACATCAGGTTCACACCCATTGTTATCAGCCAGTCGCCAATCCACTTCCTATCTTCGAAAGACGGGTAATTCCCAGTGCAACCATAGACTTCGCAAAGAACCCTCTCTTTTCCAAGCTGATTAGCTACGGAGGAAACCTGTTTAGCGGTTAATAGGCTTCCCCAGACATGCATCCCCAAGTGGTCTATTCCTGGAACATGCTGATACTCGTAATGAGGCATGGCTGCACCTATCCGGATTGTTTGGCCGAGAAGATCATCCTCGCTCAAATAATGGCCAGTGAACTCTAGACTATTATTGTCGCACCACTCATATATTTGTTTCGAGAAGGATTCTAGGAAAAGCAGGGTGACAGTCCTCCAGAAGTCATACCGCACCTTCATGTAGTCGTCAAAATCGAAGAAAAGCTTCGGAAGATGATCTATCAAATCATACCCGTTGACCTCCCGGAACTTCTCCGGAAGCCTGTCTGTCCATGGTATTGAGAACGGGGGTATTCTCGGCCCCCTTGGAGGCATTGCTTGCCTCGGAGGCGGCCTGCTGGAGGAGAAGTTCGGCTCATCAGTGAAAACCCCTGGAACCGTTCCCCCAATATGATTCCTGAAAACATCGACATAAGGCTTGTAAGCCGTGTTTAGGAATTGCTTAACAGTCTCGTGGTCAAGCAGGTCGACGTAGCAAGTCGCATTATACCAGGCTTCTCCCAGCGGTGCAACATACCTTATGAAAGTCAGGTAGAGTTTTCCCGAGTCTGCCTTCTCCTCGAAGACCCTTTTAAAATCTTTGGGAACCCCGTTTTCATCCGCCACGCATTCGAAGCTCGCAATAACGTCTTCTCCAAAATAGTTCCGCGTATCCATCGCCATGACCAGTGCTTTAGCCCTATGCTTTGAGCTTGAGTAAGGAACTAGTCCCCCGGCGAATCCTGAGGGCCACCAGAGCTCGTCGTAAATCCATATGAACATGTTGTTTCTCTCAGCCTCTTCAACAGCAGCTCTGAAAGCGTTGAACCATTCCTTGCCTAGGAACGGTGTGACGAGGCCCTCCCTAGCGTGAAAGAAGGCGCCGCCGTACCCTGCCCCTCCTAATAGCTGAACCTCCTTTTTAACCCTGTCCTCAGTAAGAAGGTCGTTTATAGACCAGAACGGAACACCCTTAAATTTTGAATCGGGTTTTCTAAACTTATTCTCATCTATCATTTGGATTTTCGACTCGTCAAGGAGTTATTTAACTTTTTCAAGCTAAGGAATGAAGGATCTGGTTCTGAGAAAGTCTAATGGTTGAAGGAGATTGCTTAGCCGCTCGGAAGATTACGAGGAGCTTACGATTACGTGTCGAAACTAGTAGCAAAATGGTTATTCGAAACAAAAAGTTTATATCACGAGGGAGAGTAACCTTAACGTGGAAAACGTTGAGTAGAACAGGAATATTATTAGGCTTCTTAGCAATCATAACAATCGTATGCTCAACAATACCCTGCGTTACGAGAGTGACTGGAGACGGGGCAATTCTGCTCTCCAGAACTTTCCCACCGACTGATGATGCCTCTGTTTGGGAGGGAGACCCGAATAGGACTGACAACCTTGATTACCTGTACATTCAAAGTCTAGCTGATAAAAATGGACGTAGTTTCATAAAGTTCGATCTTAGCAACATACCTCCCGGCTCCGTCATAGATTCTGCCTTCATTAAACTATTCATGTATGAGGCTCCTTCTTCAAGCAGGACGATGAGTGTCTATCGTGTCACCGGAAGCGACTGGTCTGAATCAACGATCAAATGGAGCAATCAGCCTACTGCAGATGTTTTTGTAACCTCTGTAACAGTCGGCATTAATCCGAATGTTTGGCTTATTTTAGACGTAAAAGGTTCGGTTGTAAAGTTTGCATCTAAAGACACCTACGTGCCGAACTACGGTTGGATGTTGAAAGACAGCGCTGAGTCAGCTCCCTCCACGATTAGATTCTATATGAGGTCGAAAGAATATGATGACCCGAGTAAACGACCATATCTTGAGGTTAAGTATTATCCTCCGCATTTAGAGCTTAGTCTTGAAAGCACTACGCTTGAAGCCGGTAAATGGGTTAAGATGAGTGTCTACAGGAAGACTAAGGATAACGAGGCTGTGACGCGCGGAGACCTTAAGGTTAGGCTTAGCTCAACCTCCACCTCGACTAACAAAAAGTTTTCTCTAACCCAGGGTGGGGCGGAGATAACCGAGCTTACGATACCTAATGGTCAAGACCATGCGGATTTCTACTATTACGATGATAAGGCGGGGACATGGGATATTCAGGTTTGGACGGACGACTATATGTATTGGGCTTGGAGCGGAGGCTTTCTCGTGGCAGTGCCGAACTATGGTGACGATAAAAAGCAGTTGACCGTTACACCCGGTCCGCTTGAACGCTTCGCCTTCGACACAATATCCTCTCCGAAGCAGGTTGCAGTACCGTTCTCCATAACGATTACTGCTTACGATGCTTTTGGAAACGTTAAGACAGACTATACTGGGTCGAACTCGCTTTCAGACACAACTGGAACAATAAGCCCAACCGTAACCGGCGCCTTTGTAAACGGGAAGTGGACCGGAATGGTTATAATAAACAAGATAGGGAAAAATATTAAGATAACTACCAGCGGAGGCTTACTGGTGTCTCCGAAGACCGGTGAGAGCAACTTTTTCGACGTTAAGGCTGGTCCACCCGCTAAGCTCCTCATAGAGCCTTCAAGCTTCACGATGGCTGCGGGAGTAACCTATTCCTACATTAACATTTCGCTCAGGGACGCTAACAATTTTGAAACAACCCACACCTCCAGCATAATCGTGAGCCTTTCAACAACATCTCCTGACGGCGAGTTCAGGGAGTTCGGAACAGCAAGAAGGATAACAAGCATCACTATTCCAGCTGGCTCAAGCACTGTTAGGGTTGACTACTACGATGTTAGAGGAGGAAGACAGACGTTGACAGCCTCAGCTACAGGCTTAACCTCCGCAACCGCGACGGTGAACGTGATTCCAGACACAACCCCGCCCGTTACAGCGGTAACAATCGGTTCCCCGAAGTATTTAAGCGGCGCGACAACCTTCGTCTCAGGCTCCACGCTGTTCGAGCTTTCAGCAAGCGACGAGGTAAGTGGAGTGAAAGAGACCAAGTATAGGGTTGACGGCGGCCCGTGGAACACTTACACAGCAGGCTTCACTCTTTCAAGCTTCGCCGACGGCGCCCATACAATAGGCTACTGCAGTAGTGACAAGGCTGGAAACAGTGAGGCTGAGAAAACAATACCCGTTGTTCTGGATAAAACTCCACCAGTGATAAGCGGGGCTTCACCCACAGGGAGCCTTATTCTGAACTCGTCCCTAGTAAGGTTCATCGTCAGGGTTGAAGACTCCGGATCAGGAGTTAAGGAGGTTAGGCTAATGGTCGACGGTGTTTCCCAAGGCACTATGACTGCTGGCAGCGACTACTCTAAGACGATAAGCCTTTCAGCAGGCTCTCACACTTGGAGCGTTGAGGCTGTTGACAATGTGGATAACACTGCAACATGGAGCGGCTCCTTCACGCTTACTGTCGACACTGCTCCCCCCGCGGTCTCAGGCTTGTCAACATCATCAAACCCTGTTTTCGGAGAATCGACAACAATAACATGCCAGGTTTCAGACGCGCTTTCAGGCGTTAAGGAGGTTAAACTATACTATTCTGCAAACGGAGGCTCCTCGTGGACGGAGGTTGCCATGACTTTTCAAGGAGGAGCCTACGCTTGCTCAATACCTTCTCAAATGCCTTTCACAGAAGTCCAGTACTATGTTAAAGCGGTGGACAACGCTGGAAACGAGACTAGGACGCCTGTTTCAAAATACACAGTCAACATACCCGTATGGCTCTACATTGCCGTCTTAGCCCTAATCGTCATAGTTACGGTTGCGCTACTATTGAGAAGAAGAAAGCCTGCTTACGTTCAAACGCTTCCTCCACCACCTCCCCCTCCCAGATAGCTCTTCGCCAAAACCCTGGACGCTGTAAAACCGGAATACCTAGTCTTAACTGTGAAAAATGCTGAAAAGGAAGGTTAATATATGTTTTAACAAGACAAAATAACGTAGAGATGGATACGGACAGGGTTGCAGGCATAGCGCTGGGCCTGGTTATTATTCTAGCAACGTTCCTACTCCCGTTCGGCTCCTTCATGCTTCCCTCAGGCCAGACTGGAGAAACAACCTTGTTCAACATGGTGGTTCAATTCGTTCAAAACATTGCAAACGGCGTGCAGCAGCCCATGAGCCTCATAATCTACGAAATAATCATCCTAGTATCATTCATAATTCTGATTGCTGCTGGAGCCCTCGGGCTATACCCTTTGCGCTCCGGCGTCATAAGCATCCTTGGAGTAATCCTCTTAACCACAGTAACAGTCTTCAACCCTGTACTGGGCTTCAACATGCCGAGCTACGGAGCTGGCTACTTCACAGTCTGGGGAGCCTCCGTAGCAGCAATAGTAATAGGAAAGTTTAGACCCAGTGCGAGGAGAAAAGTCGCCGCAGTAGTTTCGCAACCCCCTGCGGAGGAGGTTGTTGAAACATCCAGCCCGCCTCTGGATCTTTTTAAACCATTATCAGGCGAGGAGGAGACGCGAACCATTCAGGAGGAATCCTCTTTAGCATCCGAGTCGACAGCCGGCACGCCCCCCCTACCGGTCAGCCTGAACATTATAGAGGAGGAGATTACTAGAGTAAGGGCTTTTCTGGTTGTTTTAGAGGATGAGAAGAAGGATAACATAATATCTGGAGGAGCCTACGATAGGCTGACTGCAAGGCTCCGGAGAATTCTTGATGAGCTGGAAGCTGAAAGAAAAATCATGCTGGAAAAGTTGAGCGAGAAAGGCTCGCCCCATCAGGGCTGACTCTTAACCGGTATAGCAGTCGGCAACCGGAAACCGTTTGCCGGAGGAGAGGAATGTGATTCTTGAGCCCGCAGGCTGACAGTGATCTCGCCGGCGTAAAACCGGCAACCATTAATAATTCCTTTTCCCCAAGGGTAATGGAAGCATGAAGCAGGAGAAGAAAGCGGGAAAGTGGTTTTTAATAGTTTTTCAGCTAGCAATAGGCCTACTCATCCTGGTAATCCTGCTTCAGCAGGCAAACTTTGAAGAGACTTTTAAAACCCTGCTTTACGCTGATGCTAAATACGTTTTAGCCGGCTCCCTCCTGATACTGGCTGCCTCAACAATGATAGCGCTATCCTTCTACTTTATCCTGTCATCCTTAAAACATAAGGCTGGGCTTTTAAGCTGTATTCAGGCGAACTTCGCAGGCCAGTTGGCGAGTGACCTTACACCTGGGCGTTCAGGATACTTCATAACTCCCTTCGTAATGGAGGCGCTCAGCAAAACCCCTTTCGAAGCATGCTTAGTGGCGACAATCCTGTCGGGCATGGTTGACTTCATCGTAAGGGCTTTCCTAACAGTAATTTCAGTAACGTATCTAATCGGCCCAGTGGAAACTATTTCTGGAGTCCAATGGATTGTTGCTTTAAGCGCCATCATTCTGGCAGCCAGCGCCCTATGCTTCGCAACAATCCTCTGGTCCGATAAGCCTAGGAAGCTTGCACGGAGGCTCAGCTCGTTCAGGTTGATAGGTAGAGTTCTAAACCCCTACTTGAATAGGATCGAAAACTTTCAGAGAGAAGGTGTTAAAGCGAAGAAGGCTCTGGGACCAGTTGTTTTATCCATGTTGTCGACATCCATTCTGGACTCGGCGGCCCTCTGTTTTTTCTCTCTTTCCGTCGGCGTTAAGCTGAGCCCTGTGTTATTCATCTTCATATACTCGCTCGTGTCGAGCTTCACATACTTGCCTTTAACACTAGCGGGTCTAGGGGTGCAGGAGGGTGTTTTAGCAGCGTTGCTACAGCTTTTCGGAGTTCCTCTTTCACAAGGCGTATCCATATCGCTGCTTTTCCGATTCTTCTACACGGTGACTGACTTCATAGGTTTACCTTCTCTTTTGAAGATAGGTTTCTCCAAGGTTTTTAACAAGCCTGCAAAATAATGGATTACTCGGATTCCTCCTCACATGCTGTAGAAAGATGATGTAGCAAGCATGGTCTTACGCGTCGTCAACATGCTTGATAAGCGGATTCCACTGGCTGAAGCAAACATAGACAGCCGTGAAAGTTTAACGCGTTACAACGGTTTACAAGCATTAAGTTCAGCATTTGAAAAATACTCTTGCTTAAAATCTTGAAGAACCGTGATAAAGCTTAAATAATGGCTTTAAACGGGCTGAGGCATGAAACAGTTCAACGCAAGAGAATTCATAGAGGAAAAAACAGGTTTTTTAAGAAGAGAGGTCGGCGGCGAGACAGCTATCGTCGCCTTATCCGGCGGGGTCGACAGCTCCGTAGTGGCTGTACTGGGTTTTAAAGCGGTTGGCGGAAACCTTAGAGCCGTCTTCCTGGATGACGGTTTCATGAGAATAGGGGAGGCTGAGAAGACTAGCAGGGTCTTCAGAAACCTAGGGATAAGCGTAGAGGTGCATGATGTTCAAAAAGATTTTTTAAAGGCTTTAAAAGGAATCAGGGACGCTGAGGAGAAGAGAAAGGCTTTCCGAGAAACCTTCTACGAGACTTTTTCGAAAATAGCTAAGCAGGCTGGTGCAAAAATCGTTCTGCAGGGAACGATAGCGGCGGACATAGTTGAAACCGCCGGAGGAGTGAAAACACAGCATAATGTTCTGGAGCAGATAGGCATAAACCCGCTTGAGAAATACGGTTTTAAAATAGTTGAACCCTTGAAAGAGCTTTACAAGAATCAGGTCAGGATGGTTGCAAGGGAACTGGGGCTTCCGGATGAAATAGTTAACCGTAGACCGTTCCCAGGACCCGGGCTGGCAATCAGGGTACTCGGTGAAGTCACTGAGGAGAAGCTTTCAATAATAAAGAAGGCTACAGCCATAGTTGACGACGAGCTTGCGGACGTAGAGTGTTTCCAAGCCTTCCCAGTTCTTCTCGAAGGGAGGGCTACGGGAGTGAAGAAGGATTCGACAAGGAAGTACGGGTACATGATTGCCCTGAGAATCGTCAAGTCTGAAGACGCTATTACTGCGAAGTACGTTAGGCTCGACTGGGCTAGGCTTGACAGGGTGAGGGACATGATAATCAGTAATCTTCCTGAAGTCTCAAGGGTGCTTTACGATATTTCTGACAAGCCTCCTGCAACAATAGAGTTTGAATAAACCTTGCTAAGCTTTCTTAACACCCATATTTATAAATAGCGTTTGCAGACTGATCTCGAGAAATGGAGGAAAAACCCATATTTGTAACCGTAACAGGAGAGAGAATACACGGCGTTATGCATGTTCCCGATGAAACGCCTGCTCCGACAGTAGTTTTCTGCCATGGTTTCACTGGAAACAGGGTTGAAGCCCACAGGCTGTTCGTACGCGCAGCTAGGAAAATGAGTAGAGAGGGCATCGCAGCCGTTAGATTCGACTTCAGAGGATCCGGCGAGAGCGAGGGCGAGTTTGAAAACATGACGGTCTCCTCAGAGATAACTGATCTTAACTCTGTTTTAAGCTTCCTGCTTGAAAGGAATGAGGTTGCGCGCGATAAAATCGGCGTAGTAGGGTTAAGCCTTGGAGGAGCAGTCTCTATCCTGACTGCTGCACGAAACCAGATGGTGAAGGCAGTATGCAGCTGGTCCTCGCCGGCTGAATTCAGAATCATGTCAGACGGCTTGAAAGCTTTCGGAGCTGATTTGAAAACAGTCATGGAAAAAGGCTACGTGGACCTGCCGAGCGGCTTCAGAGTGGGTAAAGACTTTTTCACGGACATTTTGAAGCACGACGTACTGGATGCCTGTTCAAAGATCACTCCAAGGCCGATTCTTATTATGCATGGTTCAGGAGACACTGTTGTCCCAGTTAAACACGCGCACATGCTTTATGAGAAAGCGGGGGAACCCAAGAGGCTCGTAATAATAGATGGGGCAGACCATACTTTCACCGGGAGAGAGTATGAGGATAGAGTTATCGAGATTACGACGGAATGGTTTAAGAAAAACCTTTAAACGGTAAAGGTTGAGAGGAACGATACGGCTATGGGTAGAAGCAAATTATCCTCTACCGTGTAGGCTTCAACAATCGCTGCCATGATTGAAAGCATGAGGGCGCTCAACGGGGAAACACCTGTTAAAAGCAAGACTGTGAAAAACGCTGCGAAGCCTGAAACACTTCCTTCAAAAGTCTTGCTTGTCAACGGAAGCCTGTGAACACCCGTTAGACCACCCACGAGTGTCGCTACAGCATCCGTCGTAGCCAGTGAAACAACCCCGTAGAAAGCGTAATCCTCGAACAGGAAGTATGATAAGGTTACTCCAAGTATTCCATAGGTTAAACCTATATATCCTCCTCTCTTCTCGTAGTCTCTCTCAACAGTTGATAATTGGTGGTCTATAAGGTCCTCTATCCCCCTAATCTTCTCCTCAACCCTGTCTATAACCTGAGCAGTAACCCTGCTTCTCAAGGGCAGGTAGTTTCTAATATCGTTGAAGAATTTCTCCCTCTTCTCTCTCATGAAGCCCTTAACCTCGCTTCTTAAGAGAGGCCGCTTAATCTGGATCGCGTTCAGCGTCAGGGCCACGATGCTTAAAACAGAGTAGAAAACCCTTGTGTCTAAAACTATTTCAAACCGGTTTAACAAGAACGGTAGGAGGAGTATTAGCGAGAGGAGGAAGTGTAGACTCTTTCTCAGGAGCTCGCTGTAATCCAAGGCTTCACACGTATTTCCAGGCTTCTTGGTTAAAAGCTTTAATCCGCTGTCGAGTCGCCAAGTACTTTAAAGGCCTTCTCACCCTTCTTGTAGGAATATATGAATGGAATGGCGAAGTCTACTTTCTCGTTCTTCTGGAACTCTTCGAATATTTTCTTGTTTATCTCGTGAGCTATCCTAGGACGGTCCACAGCAAGCGTCATGTACCTGAGCCTAAGGTATACTCCATAATCGTAGAAATCAGACCTAACATATGGCTCAACACCAGTCTCCTTTATTATGTCCATAGTAACCTCTGTCGCAACCTTCTTCATTATCCTCTCCGCCTCCTCCCAGTCAGAATCGTAAGTTATCCTGACGACAACCTCATCCAGTATATATGGCTGAGTCGTCTTAATCTCGCTCGTATAGTTTATAATAACGTTTGAGAAAAGTATCGCATTGGGTATTAGAATTCTTCTTCCAGAAGGCTCCTCGCTTCCTATAGTTCCACCAACCTGGTTAAGCGTCGTATACATCATTCCAACGTCTAAGACATCGCCTATCAGACCCCATGCGGGAAGGAAAATACGGTCACCAACTTTAAACGGACGCCTTATGTTTATCAGGAACCATGCTGCAAGCCCGGTGACGGGCTGCTGCAGAGACCACCCTAGAAACATTCCTCCGAAGGCTCCGAGGGCTGTGGCGAATGTTAACCCGCCTCCGGTGAATATGCTTATAATCAGCAGGACTCCGATGAAAAACATGATTGAACGCAGAAAGCTCGTCAGCATCTTCACGTCCCCACGCTTTCCGCCGGCACGCACTACCGTGGAGGAAATCGCGTAGGATATTATTACATACATTATGTAGATGCCTGCTGCAACCAGCATGGCTTGAATGAAAGTCCCCGGCTCAATTTCAACGGTGAAAATCGGCGGTAGGAAAGGTATCACTGTTCTACCGTAGAGGATGAACAATACCAGGATGACAATTACGGCAGCGATAAGCCCAACCGTTTTAAGACTTCTCATACGACTAATGTTTTCCCCAGCGTTATTTAAGCGTTCACGAGTGGAAACGGGGAAACGGAACCATAGGGCTTAAATAAGTTTTTACATTGTTAAATCAAAAAGCCTTAAATAGAGAACCGCGTGCAAGCAGCACTTTTAAGGTTGGAGCATGTTGAAACCAGCGGAATCATTCTAGAGAAACTCGGCGAAGAAGAAAGGAAACTGGTCGAGAAGGAAACGAGGCCTGAAGAAACAATTCTATCGATCGCAACAGGCGACCTGAGTGACGATGGCAACTACTCTAAATACTTATTCATAGTCACAAACAAAAGGGTTTTGAAGCTGGATGAGAAAGGGCTTAAGCAGGTGGAATTAGAGATAGGAAGGATTACGCAAGTAGTCTTCAACGATTACCTTGGAAACAGCGAGCTCATTCTGGTTGTCGATGGTAGAGAAGTCCCTGTAGCAAGGTTTTCGAAAGACAAGATAAGCGAGTTTAGACATGCGGCAGGAGTGGTAAACGCGCTTCTCCAGTATAAAGACCCTAGGGAGATAGAGTTCAAGCTATACTTTGAAAAAAACGGGAAGAGCAGGAAGAGCGCAATAATCTGGCTAATGTCCTATCTCAAGCCCCATTGGTATCTCGTGTTGACTGGTTTAACCCTATCCGTCGTAATCACAGGATTAAACCTAGTGCCTCCCTCCCTGCTTAGGACACTCATAGATCAAATAGCAACCCAGAAACAGGAAACCACGCTTCTAAACCTAACTGTCCTCCTAATAACTATCTACGCGTTGAACACTCTTCTCGGAATACTTCAAAACTATTCGCTTTCACTTTTAAGCCAGAAACTGGTTTACAGCATGAGGAGAGACCTCTACAGTCATGTCCAGGAACTCTCAATGTCGTTCTACGACAAGATGAGCACCGGCAGGGTTATTTCAAGAATAACTGATGATATTGGCAGGGTCCAATGGTTCCTGGTTTGGGGGATACCAAGCCTAATCATAAACGTCCTCTCCATAATTGGAATAGGCATCATAATATTCACTATGGACTACAGGCTCTCTCTTTTCGCACTACTGCCTTTTCCACTCATAATCCTTGGAATACCACGGTTCAGGTCTAAAGCCCGGCTTGTCTACCATAAGGCTTGGCGAAAATGGGCTGACGTAAGCTCTCTACTCGTAGACACGATACCCGGAATATCTGTTGTGAAGTCTTTCGCTAAGGAGAAAGGAGAGGTCAACAGGTTTATTGAGAGAATGAACGAGGTTGTTAAGGCAAACCTGGACATAACGAGACTACACCTTAGCTTTTTCCCAATCCTAGGCTTCGTCAGCTCCGCGGGAGCAGCGATAGTATGGTACGTTGGCGGATTACACGTTATAAGTGGAGATATTTCTCCCGGCACACTTGTCGCATTCGTCAGCTACATGTGGATGTTTTACGGTCCGATTCAAACAGTAACAAACCTTGCTGAGCCACTGCAGCAAGCAGTAACCTCCGGGGAAAGGATTCTTGAAATCCTAAGGATCGACCCTGCGATTAAAGATGCTCCTGACGCTCAGGATTTCGAGATCATGGGGGACATAAGGTTTGAAAACGTTACGTTCGGTTATGAACCGTTCATCCCGGTTTTGAAAAACATAAACCTTGAAATAAGAAGGGGCGAGATGGTTGGAATAGTTGGGCAAAGCGGCTCAGGCAAGACAACACTGACGAAACTACTGTTAAGATTCTACGACGTGAATGAAGGCAGGATTCTGATAGACGGTGTCGACATTAGGAAAATCAGGCTGGAAAGGTTGAGGAAAAGCATAGGGATAGTTGCTCAGGACCCGTTTCTCTTCGACAACTCCGTATTGTTCAACATAACATACGGCCTTGAAAAAGTGGATTTGAAGAAAGTGATAGCTGCAGCCAAGGCTGCGAATATTCATGAGACAATAATGAACCTCCCCTTAGCCTACGATTCGCCTGTTGGAGAGAGAGGCTCAAGACTCTCAGGGGGAGAGAGACAGAGGATCGCGATAGCGAGAGCAATAATTCTTGAGCCTAAAATTCTAATAATGGATGAAGCAACATCCTCTGTGGACACGCTTGCGGAGAGACAGATACAGCAGGCCTTGGACAATATCTCGAAGGAGAGAACCACAATAGTTATTGCGCACAGGCTCTCAACCCTTCAAAGATCAAACAAGATAGTTGTGATGGATAAGGGTAGGATTGTTGAAACCGGTACGCATGAGGAGCTTTTGAGGCTGAACGGGCTGTACGCTAAAATATATAAAGCACAGTTTGCGGAGGCTGAGAAACAGGTTGCCGTTGCTTGAAGACTTCCTTAGCAAGACGTGGGTTCTGGATGTGAAAAAGACAAGGATCCTTAAGGGAGAGAAGCCGAATACTGTAAAGATAGTGGGAAGCAACGGGGAGTTTCTCGAAGTAGTTCCTAAGAAGCCATTCCCAATAAGCAACCCTTATTTCCTGATATTCACCGATGTTCAGGGAAACGAAGTATGCGTAATGGAAGATTATAGAGAAACGGATGCTGAGTCGAGGAAAAACCTTGAAGAAACATTGGAAAAACTCTACTTCATACCTGTGATTAGAAGGGTTAGGAAGCTGGAGACAAGCGGAGACGAATTCATATGGCATGTTGAGACTAATAGAGGATCGAGGGAGTTCAAGACAAGGGGGAGGAGGAGTGTAAACAGGTCTGGAGAAAAGATCGTTATCATCGATACTAACGATAATGTTTACATTGTTGAGGATATTAGTAAAGTCGACGAGCATAGCAGGATGCTTCTTGAAACAGTAACTTAAAGCCCTCTTCCCATGAGCCAGCTTAAGCTTTGGCTGAAAATAGATGCTTAGTAATTTTTAAATAGCGTTATGCAGAGTGGTTTTAAAAATGCCTGACAGCAGTAAACACCCGTTCCTAAGGATCCTGGAATATGTTAAGCAGGAAAAAACAATATTAGCGTTAACACTAGTCATGATAATTCTCGGAGCCCTGGTTAACATAGTCAGCCCAATAATAGCGGGGAGAGTTATCGACATAACGATTGTGAAAGCATTGTCAGAACTATGGTTTTACGCGGCGGCAATAATGGTGTTGACGCTTTTAGCAGGAGGAATATCGTTTCTGAATGAATATTTAAGCGAATCATTAGCACAGAGAATAGTTTACAGGATTAGAGTAAGCATTTACCGGCATCTTCAAGACTTATCGTACAGCTTCTACGATAGAGTTGACTCCGGACAGATCATAACTAGAGTAACCAGGGATACTGAAAACATAGGTAGGCTGCTTGGCTTCGCGCTTCCAAACATAATAGGTTCAACAGCCACACTGATAATCGTCATCACAATCCTTTTAACGATAAATCTTAACCTAGCCTTAATAGCGCTAGCACTAACACCTTTCATCGGTATTGTTTCCCTTTCTTTCAACCGTTTCGTAAGACCCTTGTTCGAAAGAATCTGGAGGGAGACGAGCGATATGAGCGCTATGATTCAGGAGGCTGTTTCAGGATTTAAAGTTTTGAAGACGCTTGGCGCTGAAGAAGAGATGTTTAAAAGGTTTGAGGCGAAAAATAGGGAGATATATAGCATAGGCATGAGGAGCGTCTTCCTAAGCTCACTAACATGGCCTTCGCTGGGATTGATAATCGGAGTCGGCTCTGCAGTCGTCTACTGGTATGGAGGCCTCCAGACTATTATGGGCAGTATTAGCCTGGGCCAGCTCGTTACCTTCACGATGTATCTCGGCATGCTTGTTTGGCCAATAATGTCAATAGGATTCGTATTGTCAAGATATGCGGAAGCAATGGTGTCAGCACGAAGAATATTTGAAATCCTTGATACTGAACCCGAGGTTAAGGAGAAGCCTGATGCAATAGAGCTGAAAAACGTTAGGGGGGAAGTATGTTTCAAGAACGTAGTGTTCGGCTACGATAAGGATAAGCCAATACTTAAGGGGATGAGTTTTACAGTGAAGCCTGGGGAAAAAGTAGCTTTAGTCGGGGCAACAGGATCTGGGAAAAGCACCGTGATCAAGCTGATACCAAGGTTTTACGATCCTCAGGAAGGCTGCATTCTGATAGATGGTGTAGACATTAGGGACGTAAAGATAAGCTCGCTCAGGAGAAACATAGGCATAGTGCATCAAGATGTTTTCCTATTCCCGACAACTATAAGGGAGAACATCGCGTATGGAAAGCCTAACGCTACTCAGGATGAGATAGAGAGGGCTGCGAAGGCGGCGAGGATACACGACTTCATAACAAGCCTCCCGAAAGGATACGACACTGTAATAGGAGAGAGAGGGGTTACTCTTTCAGGCGGGCAGAGGCAGAGGCTAGCTATTGCGCGAGCCCTGCTTGTAAACCCTTCAATACTAATTCTGGACGATTCGACTTCAAGCGTGGATGTGGAAACAGAGAAGGAAATATACGAATCGTTGAAGGAGCTCGTTAAGAATAAGACTGTCTTCATAGTTACTCAGAGGCTTTCAACACTGAAGCTCAGCGAAAGGATAATTGTTATTGAAGACGGAAAGGTTGTTGAGGATGGGACGCATGAGGAACTCATGAGTAAAGGAGGAGTCTATGCTAAGCTGTATGTTTCACAGTATGCTTTTCAGGAGGTGAAACCGTAGCATGGGTTGGCATTTCCGTCAAGCTGCTGAAGCCGAGGGGAAACCTAGGGAGATAGCTTCCAGAACGCTCATCGCATGGCTCCTACGATGGTTGGCTCCGATGAAGCTCAGCGTACTCATGCTTATCATCGTAGCACTAGCCTCAATAGGGGTTAACGTTGTGAGCCCGTATGTTGGCAGGCTTCTTATAGACGAGGGCATTATGCAGGGTAATCCAGACAGCTTAGGGAAGTATGCCCTCATGCTGGTGGGGGTTGCTGCAGGAGGATGGGTGTTGGGTTTCGCAAGGGGCAGTTTAACCGGTAGGATAAACCAGAGGCTTCTTTACAGCATGAGAAGCACCGTTTTCAAACACATGGAGGAGATGGATATTGCGCATGTTAACGTTGAGAGAACCGGCAAAATCATTTCACTAATAATAAACGATATAAATGCTATTGGGGATGTTACGACTTCAGGAACAATAGAAGTACTCATAGGCTCAGCAACACTCCTCGGCTCACTCTATGTCATGCTCACCCTACACGTGGGGCTGAGTCTAGCAACACTCACCGCAATACCTTTAATGCTGCTTCTCTCAAGGTATTTCGCGGTCAAGACGAGACAGGCCTATAGGCAGACCAGGGAGAAGCTTAGCGAGTTGACGAGCAGCGTTGAGCAGAGCGTCTCAGGCTCAAGGGTCTCCCAATCTTTCGCAGAGAGGAGAAACGTTGACATTGCTTCGTTCGACAGGCTGAGTAATGAAACGATGAAGACAAACCTTCGAGCCAGAATTGTTTTCGCAATGATCAGGCCTTCGCTCGACGCTGTTAGAACCATCTCCTACATTATACTGATACTTTACGGTGGAAGCCTAGTCGTATCCGGAGAAATCAGCATCGGGATTCTAGTTGCATTCTACAGCTATGCCGAGATGCTTTACCGGCCGATAATCACTCTAACAACCTTCTACAGCACGTTGCAGGCAGCGTTGGCGGCGGCTGAAAGAGTCTATCTTTTCCTCCAGGTGAAGCCTAAAGTTGTAGAGTCTGAGGGAGCAAGATGGATAGAGATAAAAACAGGTAGAATCGAGTTGAGAAACGTTTATTTCGACTACGATGGGAACACTGTTTTCCAAGGGTTGAACTTCCAAGTCAACCCGGGCGAGATAGTTGCAGTAGTCGGTCCAACGGGAGCGGGTAAAACAACCTTGACAAACCTTATACTGAGGCTTTACGACCCTAAGGCTGGAGAGGTTCTTATAGACGGCTATAATGTTAAGGATTTCACGTTCAAATCCCTCAGGAGACAGGTAGCACTTGTCCCGCAGGAACCAGTGCTTTTTAACGGCACGATCATGGAGAACATAAGGCTGGGAAACACTGAGGCTTCGGATGAGGATGTTAAGAAGGTTGCTTCAGAGCTTGGGTTAGAGGAGCTGATAAACAGGATGCCGCAGAAGTATGAGACAGCAGTATCCCCCGGAGGAAGCAACCTGTCGCTCGGGGAGAGACAGTTAATAAGCTTCGCAAGAGCAATGCTTAAGGATCCGAAGATACTTATACTGGACGAGGCTACGAGCAGCCTAGACTCATACACTGAGTCGCTGCTCCAGAAAGCAATGGTGAAACTCATGAAGGGGAGAACATGCATAATTATCGCCCACAGGCTTTCAACCGTTAAGCTTGCACAGAGAATAGTGTTTCTAGAGAACGGGAGAATAATCGAGGAGGGGACTCACGAGGAACTGATGAAGAAAGGCGGCGCGTACGCTAAGCTTTACGAGCTTCAATTCGGTGCAGCTCCTGAAATAAAGGCAAAGTAGTCAAACCGCTTGCAAGATTCTTTTCACCCTGGATGGAAAGCACGCGTCGTAAACAGGCTTCCAAACCCTACGTCAGGTTTTCAGCCTCAGTCAAAAGCTTCCTAGCATCCGTTTCGGAAACGCAGAAAGTCTGGACTAATACTTTCCTAGAGCCAAGCGCCTTAAGCATTGGAATAACCTTTTCCCTAGGCATGTAAAGCACTAAAAGCTTCCCGGCTTCCAGGATCTTCCTGTAAAGGGGAATCCATTTTTGCGACCCACAGTCATTCCCCTGCAGCTCTTCTCCCGCACCGGGTACCCACTGGATGCCGTCCAGCCTCTCAACTTTAAGCAGCGAGTTTAAATGCTGTATTTGACCGGGACCGTCGAGATGATATATTACCCTGTCAAGCCTTTCACACTGCTCTTCAACATGTGGAAGCACAAACTCGTCGAAAAGCTTCGGGGAAAGCATGAAGGCGAAATCACACTGAATCGGGTACCATCTTTCAGGACACCATATGCCCATCCAGGCAGACGTGCCCTCTACACGCCTCCTTATTATCCTGTCCAACTCGTCGTAGCACATGTGCCAGTAATCTATAATCTTGGAGGAGAGTGATTTAACGTCCGCGGGATTCTTCACAAGGTCGACGACAAGGTTTTCAGCTCCCCGCAGCGAGGCGGCGACATCCAGTATTCCACCAAGGTCAGTCATGCCAACCATGCTGAACCCCGCCAGGGTTTCAGAAGCTGCTTCAGTTATCCTCTTCGTAAGTATCCACCATTCGTTAGCCGGGTCGAACTCTAAGCGGCGTAATTCCTCCCAGCTTTTCCCAAGCGCATTGTTTCTCTGAGCTCCAAACCATACTGTTTCGCTCTCCAAGACCGGTTCCGCGCCTAAGTATGCGCCAAGAACACCGGCGCCAAGGTTTATCCAGAGGTTCGGATAGGCTTCACCCCCGTAATAGGTTTCTGCACACTGCCTCCGAAAACCCCTTATGTTTCCGCTTATGGCAGCAGGATCCTTAATTTTTCTCGGAAAACCCCAATGATCATAGTCGAACTTCAAATCCTCTTCCGAAGCATACTTGGGTTTGCTCCTTGGAGCATACACCTGTATAAGCGGCCTGTCTAAAGAATCTTTCTCCCACCAGGCTGAAAGCCGTTCCTTAGCCTCCGCCCAATCCTCTTTAAAGAACATTGAGCCTTGTTTAAAAAAGCCGGGTAAAAGCTTTTCGCTGAAACACCTGCTACTCGAACTGTTAAAAGCTAAACGTTTTTTAAAGTTTATATTTACTGTTTAACGGAGCTGCACCCATGCCCCTGGTAACGATTCAACCCGAAGGCATTAGGATTCAGGCCCCATACGGGTCGAACCTGCTAGCCACGCTTAAAGAGGCGGGTGTTAATATTGAAAGCGTCTGCGGAGGGCGTGGCGTTTGTAAAAAATGCGTCGTCGAAGTCGTCAGCAACGGGTTGAATGAGCCGACTTCAATGGAAAAAGAAGTGAGAAGCCTGTCGAAATCCTTCAGACTAGCCTGTCAAGCACGAATCATAGGCGACGTCACCATTAGGATCCCCCAGTCTTCTAGACAGACCAGGGGCAAGATACTTGAATGGGGACGCGTTAAGGATTTCGAGCCCCATCCTGCAACTAGAAGCTTGAAAGCCAGGATTCCTAAGCCTTCGCTCACAGACCAGAGGTCTGATGCTGAACGCCTTCTTCAGACTTTAAACGCGAAAACAATCGACAGCCTACTTCTCAAGAAGCTGCCCGGTAAACTGAGGGAGTTAGAATGGGATTTAGAAGCGATTCTGCATGAAGACGAGATCCTGGATGTTAGACCGAGCGGCCGGGATTTCTACGGTGTCGCTGTAGACATAGGTACAACTACCGTCGTTGCCTACCTGGTCAACCTGAAAACCGGGCGAATAGCATCCGTAAAATCAGATTACAACGGTCAGATAGCGTATGGTGACGACGTAATATCCAGGATAACCTTCGCTTTGAAGGGAAGCCAGAATCTGAAGGAGCTTCAAAGCAGAGTAGTGGCGACAATAAACAGGTTGATTCAGGAGGCGGCTGACGAGGCTGAATGCTCCCCCTCAGAGATTTACGAATTATCCTTCTCCGGAAACACTGTTATGACCAGCCTTCTTTATGGAGTGGATGTTTCAGCGATAGCGACAGCACCGTATGTTCCACCCTTCAGGTCCAGCCTAGTGTTCAAAGCGAGAGAGATAGGCCTTACGGCGAACGATTCCGCAGTCTGCCATACTTTCCCTTTAATCAGCGGCTATGTTGGCGGAGACGTGGTTGCAGACATACTTGTCTCAGGAATGCATGAGCAGGATGAGAAATCCATGCTGATAGACCTTGGAACCAATGGTGAAGTCGTCTTGAAAGCAGGAGACTTGATGCTCGCATCCTCGACGGCGGCTGGACCAGCCATCGAGGGAGCTGGCCTTTCTAACGGCATGAGAGGGATGGACGGTGCGATAGAATCGGTTTCCATCGACGTGGAGACCCTCAACGTCTACTATAAGACGATAGGCGACACGGATCCGAGAGGAATATGCGGCTCAGGAGTTGTCGACGCGGTAGCATGGATGCTTATAGCTGGAGTATTAGACCAGAAGGGGAGGATTGCTGACCTGAATAATCCGAGAATCGTGAATACTGATGGAGAAAAGGCTTTCGTGCTAGCTGTTAACAAGGAGGGTAGGAGAATCTGCATAACGCAGAAAGACGTTAGAAGCTTCCAGCTTGCGAAGGCAGCCATATTCACCGCATGCATGCTTCTCCTAAGGATTGCCGGAGTAAGCTTGAACCAGGTGTCTAAAGTATACGTTGCAGGAGCCTTCGGAAACTATATTGACCCGAGGTCGGCGATGATAGTCGGCATGATGCCTGAGTTCCCCTTAAGCAGGATCATACAGATAGGGAACGGTTCAGGCCAGGGAGCGGTAATGAGCCTCCTTTCAAGAAGGATTAGGGAGGAGGCTGAAACCGTAGCTAAGAAAGTGAAGGCTATTGATTTAAACACGGTCCGCGAGTTTCAAAACGAGTTTATCGACGCGACGCAGTTCCCACATAGGAGGACAGACATGTTTCCAAGAGTAATGAAGGCTATAAGCATGAGGACTCCCCTGCTTGATTAAGGCCAGTAATCCCTCTCCCGGAAGGTCGGCAGCCTCCCTGCAAAAACCCTACACATCCTTTCCCTGAATACTTCCCCATCCTCCGGAAGAGAATCAGCAATGCTCTTAAAGCGGGAGAGAAAGTGGAGCTCAGGAGGGCTTAAGCGTAGAAGCCGAGAGCCCTCCAGGATCTCAACTGTTTTTTGGCATGCAGACTTAACCCGCCTATAGTAATCACCATGCTCGGAGACTATTGCTTCCGCAATCTTAACAGCAACATCCGGGGAGAGAACAAGGGCTTGAGGATCGTCAAACTTGTCCGACAGGACAAGCATATCTCTAAGCTCCAGAGCTTTCCCAAGCATTACTGCTTTTACCCTCCATCGACATTGGGAAGCCGGTTATCGCTTTCAGGATCACGTTCTCATAGCCACAGTCCTTCCCGGGACCTGTTGCCCCCTGCTCGTAAGCAACTAGAGACCTTGCTGCCGACATGGCTCTCACAACAGCTGCAAGCGTGTGGGGCAGCAGCATTGATTTCACACCGCCCGCTAGCTTCATCGCCGTGTTTGCAATAGCGCAAGCAGTATCCCCGCCAGCGATACAGCCGTTTCTCCTCGCAACGTTAACAATATCCCTCCAGATGAGGCTCATGTCTAAAGACGCCAGCAGGACTGAGAAAACTATTCCCTCAACATCCTGCCTGATCAAGCTATGGTTGAAAACGTCTTTACCGCCTTCAGACTCTATAGACAGGACGTCTGCACCATTAGAGGAAACAGCCTCGAAAGCCTCCATCATGAGACTATAGTTCGCGGTTGATCTTAAACCCTCCCGGAAATCCCTTATGTCTGCAACAGTAACTCTCAAGCCAAGCTTCAAACCATTCTCCTCATGGTATTTCTCCATCAGGGATTTCTGCATGCTTACTACTTCGCCTGCAAGCCTAGGGTTCCTAGTCTCCATGAAGGTCAGCTCAGTCTCTATCTGAAGAGAGGGAACGCCTAGTTCAACAGCCCTGTCGAGAACCTCCCTCGTTATGGCCTGCACCTCAGCCTTAAACCCTGCAGGATCCTTGTCGGAAAGAGCCCTAGGGAAAAACTTTACTTCAGGAACCACTTCACCCTGCCCTACTTTAAGCCCGAAGCCGTAGTTCAAAGGATGCTTAGCTGATCCGAAGACCAGTTCAGACGGGTCTTTGAACTCTAAGCGGCTGAACACGCGCATTTTCCAGTCAAGCGATTCAACAGCTTTTTAAATATTGCGGAGAGGTTTAGCGCGCTATGAAGAGTTTGATTTTCCCCATTCCTCTATCGGGCCTTCAGTAATGTAGAAGACCGGGTGTTGCTGGATTCCCTTCACCATCCTTAGCCTAACGTATAGCTCTCCGTCTCTTTCCGAGAGCTTCTCCAAGAGATGGTTGAACTCGTATTTGATTTGACCTCTGGCTACTGGGTATTCTAGGCATGCTTGTGTTGAACACTCCTATTTTTAGCGCGCGCAAACTCAGTGTATTTCAACAGTGTAGGCAAGTATTTTTCGAACAGCTTAACCAGAGCTTCTTTGCTCGGCGCCCCCCAGCAGCAGAAGACTCCATAGGGATCGTCTAACCTTGACCAAGTGTAGTGCAGTATTATGTCTTTAGGAGCCTCTCCCTTAAGCATAGCGCGCGCGGATGATGGCATAAAGTTAACAGAGCGCGTTATAATGAGCAAAAACTTTATATACTCTTTTACTGTAGAGATTATTTAGGGATTGGAGTATGACTAGGAAGATAAAGACAAGCATAGTTATTGATGGAGATCTCTGGGAGAGGTTCAAGACTAAAGTTGTAGGCGAGAAAGGCTTAAAGGGACTTAGCAAGGCTGTTGAAGAGGCCATAGAGGAGGAGCTTTGTGAAGATTTGATAATAGAGGCTCTTGAAGGATTGCTGGGTTCCGAGAAACCTCCCTTAGTAATAGCTCCAGTCAAGCCTGAGGCTCAAACAGATGCGGGAAAGGTTGTGAGAGAGCTTAGAGACTCTAGGTTTTAAATATGTTGGTTTATTTAGACACGAGCGCAATTATTAAGCGTTATGTTAGAGAGTCAGGAAGTGAGTTAATGAACGAAATATATGAAAAAGCGCTTAGTGGCGATGTGTTATTATCGTTCTCTCTTTGGAATATTGGTGAAGTGCTGGGCGTCCTGGATAAGTATCATAGGAGACAGTGGCTAGATGATGAAAACTATTTGGAAGCAAGGGTTCAGTTTCTAGGTGAAACGCTCAGGTTTATAAAATTGAGGCTCATAAAGGTAATTCCTGTAGGTACGGGTCTCCTTAAACAGACGTGGAGCTTAATAGAAAAATATCATATTTATGAAGCCGATGCATTACAATTACTTTCCGCTAAGCATGTAAATTCGGAGATATTCTATACTGCAGACACGTCTCTTCATGAAATAGCATTGAAGGAGAATTTGAAAAGCGAGTATGTGGGTTGATTAGATTATTAGAATTTCGCTGACCTTAGTGCGTGCGTTTTAGCGAGCATGAGCGTGGCTACTGCCCCGCTTAGCTCTATTTCCTCACGATGTTTCTCAACATGCTCCCTCAACGCTTTTTCCTCTGCGGTTAAGCTCTTTATGCTATTAGCGCGTGCTAAGGGTTAAAGAGGATGTGAAAGGTTAGTGAAGCACGCGCACGGCATTCTATTTCAAGACTTCTCTCAGGTTGTTTATCGAGCATTCAACGTATTCACCTCTAGCAATTTCTTCCTTACTTCTGAGAATCGCTTTTAACGCTTTCCCATCTGCAAGCGTTTCCAAAGTAGCGCGCGCCTATGTTCAGAGCATTAGCACATGCTAGACGAGACTCAACCGAATCCTTAAATATGGTGTCGCTTTGCAAAGATTCATGAGGCTTCAAGCCATAATTTGGAAAGAGGAAGACATGTTCGTAATTAAGGAGGCTTTTACTGGCGTTACTGCTCAGGGTAAGACGATAGAGGAAGCTATGGAAAATCTAAAGGAGGCGGTTGAGCTTTACTTGGGGGAAATGCCAGAGGTTGCTGCTGAAATTGAAAACATAGAGGCTGTAGGTGCATTAAATGTCGAAATTACCAAAGCTGTCGGGTAGAGAAATAGTCAAGATTTTGGTTGAAAAGTTCGGATTCGAAGTCGTTAGACAACGGGGTTCGCACGTTGTTTTGAGGAAGTTTAAAGATGGTGAAAAGATAGTTACTGTAGTACCAATGCATAGAGAAGTAAAGCGCGCGTGCGCGCCAAATAAACATTTAAAAGGCGTGAGCCGTGTAGCAATTTTGCAGAATGATGGAAGTAGTAAAGAAACTAGATGAGATTGAAAGGGAGATTCAGAAACTGAAAAACCTGATATTGTTCAGGGAGGATTCGCTCTCAGAAAAAAAATTGGTATCGTTGAGGGGAACGGGTAGGCTTCTGGTCTCCGAGGATGAGCTTGAGGAGGCAATGGCTAAGGCGAAGAAATCAATATTTTCAGGGATCGAAGATGTCATACGTGGCTGATACGCATGCCTTTGTCTGGTACATAACAGGTAAGCTCCCGGAAAGGGTGGATTCTATATTCAGATCCGCTGAGGAAGGGGAGTCCACCGTATATATCCCGACAATCGTGCTGGCGGAGTGCCTGTACCTAGTGGAGAACAAGAAAATAGATCTTGATTTCAAAGATTTACTTGATAAATTAGAGATTAGCAGAAACCTCGTTCCCGTCTCTTTTAATTTTCAGGTATTAAAGCTTCTCCCTGAGATAAAGCTGGGAGAACTTCACGACAGGATCGTTGTCGCGACCGCCAAAATTCTTAACGCTAAGCTGATTACGAAAGATAAGGAGATTATGGAGTCAAAGATTGTTGAAACCGCATGGTAGCACACCAGTCCCGCGTGGTTAAAAACCTTCTGTTTTAAGCTGGATATTTTTAGCGCGCGTGAAAAGAATCTCGCCTGAGCCTGTTAAGGCGATGTCGCCAACCCTGCCGTTGGCACGCGTGAAACAAGGGTTAAAGAGGGTGTGAAAGGCTGTGAAGCGCGCTATACTGTTTAATCTTTTCGAAGTTCACTTTTCATTCTCAACTCCAGATCATCGATGTATGCCTCTACTCTCCTAAACCATTCATTAAATTCTTCTTTAACTCTATTCTTAGGATAGTTTCCATTACAAAAGTAATTTATATGAAGTATGTTAATGAATTTGATTATCTCCTTTAATTCAATGGGTATGGTATATCCCTAATTATACGTCACTTAATGAGTTCTTAAACCTTCTTTAACGTTAGCACGCTAGTGGCTTCTTTGGCGTGCCTTTAGTCGTATCCCTTAAGGGCTATTCACGAGGCTTTTCTCTCTTCATTACTTCGAGCGCGCACTAATTTTAGCAATCGTCTTAGCTTCTCCACAAGCTTTTTCACGTCCTTGATATTCCCCTCGACCATCTCCGGAGGAAGACAGTTTTCATAGAAGTTCTGATGAAGCATTCCGGCAGATTGCCGATGCTAATCGGGGAATGATCCTGGAAACTCTTCTGAATGGAATAGGCGAGAAGAAGCACGTGCCGTATCAGCTAGCAACTCTAACTCTCTCGACCGCCTTGGATTTTCAATGTTCCAGACCTTAACCCTAACTTTAACGAAACCCATCCTTACAAGTAATGGTGTTCAAAGGATGCTTTTAACTTTGCGTATGCTAGCGCGCTCTATTGTAAGTAGATCAATGCAAGGGCTCTTGGCACGTTAGTAATTACTACTGCACTAGCGCAGTTCAACGTAGCGCGCGCTATTTCTCAAAGAGAACAAGACTCTCCTTTTCTTCGAATATGAACTTGAACTTTCTTATTATGTCCCTTCCAAGTAATGAAGGTAATTTAGTAACGAGCTCCTTTTCTTTTTCTGTAAGCTCATTCACTCTATGTACTCCAACAAGCAGGTTTAGCTTTTCCTCATAAGGAACCCCTTCTTCAGTTTTGAATACGATTCTCACATTTTCGATAACGTAGGTGTCTATTAAACCACCGATTCCTCCGACATTTTTTCTCCGACTTTCTCAAACCCTTGAGATTCAGCCTTAGGTATTTAGCATCCCTATCTAATATTATCGTTGAAGATGCGCCTGTATCTATGCATAGGTCTAAGAACTTTCTTATGTTCAAGTTTTCCGATACAAGTAAGACTTTGACGAATGGTGCGGGTGGCTCGTATTCTCTATTTAAGAAGCCATGTATTTTCATAGTATAAGTTGTAGTTTCTCCTTGGTTACGTATTCTACCGAAATTTTTTCAGGAGGATGTTTTTTTTCGACTCTCTCCATCAGCTTACCGATATCTTCATCAAAATCTATGACCTCTTGTTCACATATGGCTATAAACTTGCCATCATACTTTTTAACAAGCGCATCGTGATTCTTTTCAAACCACTTTCTGTTCATTTCTTGTTCTTCAAACAGCATTAATATTTCGCTCAAGAGTATCCTCCCCTCCTATTGTAGGAGTAGGAATGAAAGGCATATTTAAGCATTAACGTGGTAACCTGGCGCGCGCTTAAGTAGTTCACCAATCTTGACTTTAGCGTATAGAATTCAAAGAATTCAACTGAAGTGATTATTCTCCTTGTTGTAGCGCGCGCTTGTTGAGCAACGATGTCATCGAGAGAAACACAATATCCATCGAGATAATGGTTAGAATATTAAAGTAGGCTGAAGTCTTGAATAGTGCTTCAGAGAGCTGTTTTGAGAACATAGCGATTTGGGAGGCTGCGGCTATGTTCAAGCCGAAGTCAGAAAGGAGCTGAAAAAAGAAAAAGACAGGGTAAAATCCCCTATTGCACCCACATCAACCTGACTAATCCCTCGGTGAGGAAGGAGTAGCCTAAACTCTGATGGACGTAGATTTCCTAGCTCAAATAAGTCTGGAGGCGCGCGCTAGACTATTTTTAGCGTCAACGATTAATTTCATCCTCAATCCTTTTTCTGATACCTTCCTTAACCTTCCTGTCCACCTTCATTACGTCATCCTCTGTCAGCCTAGAATCCTCTGTAAGCCTATCAATAGTCAATATGGACAGCGCATAGTTCAAAGCCTCTTCTTTGACGATCTTTTCCAAAATCAGCCTCATAAATGGGTCAGATTCAATTAGAGCATGAATTTCTTCTGGAACCTCTATTTCAATCTGCTTTGGCACGGCTAAATAAATCTCTTCATGCCTTATAAACCTTAATGAAACAAGCGCATCCGGGTCATTAAACCGAGCCTAAAAGCGAAAAAGGTTGAATGTTTTCAGCTTAAACACCCAGAATCCTTCTAGTTACGCATACCACCTCCACATCCCTCAAACCCTTAACCGGCCAAGCAGCCTAGCGCACGCTATGTCCGGGGGAAAGATTTGCGAGAGCATTAGCACATGCATTTAGAACTTAACGCTCTTCACCATGTTTAAAGGAAGTATTAAAGACATATCTTTCCAGTATTCTCAGAGGCCTTGTAACCTTTTTTCGCGCGCTTTAATGGTTTAATGGGTTAGTAGTTCTGAGGCTACTATATTTTTCGACGCGTAGTATAGTTTTTGGTCCGCGGTGTATAGGATGGCTTTGAGTTTTCTAGCTGCAGCTACGTAGAGTGAATCGTAAACCGTTATTTTCCATGTCAAAGCCGATTCCATAGCGTCCTCTAGGAGTTCTCTGGTCGTCAGGATGTTAAGCCCGTCATAGATTTCCGCCAGGTCCCTGGCTGCGGATAACGCCTCCTCCTCTTCAAAGGCCTTGTAGAGTTTTGCATGCTTCCATAGGGCGTTTAGGCCTTCGGATAACGCTATGTCCACGGTGTGTAGGCTGTAGCCTCCTTCTAAAGCCTTCCTTAAGCGGCTTCTAGCCTTCTCCGAGCCCGGCTCGGTTATAACCAGCTTCACCAGGATGCTTGAGTCCAAGATTATTGGCTGCTGCGTCGTTCCCTATCCTCCCTTATCAAGCCTGTGGAATCCACTTTCGCCGTCCTCTTCCTGGCTTTCTTCTCTATGTTTTCGATTTTCTCCGCGAGCTCGAGCTGTTTTATCCTTTTCTCGACGAAGCTTCGAATCTCCTCGCTCCATCCTATGGGATATTTCTTCATCTTTTTCCTAATTTCCGCGGGAATCCGAATAGTGAATGTTGACGACACGCGCTCACCACCGTAACACAAATTGTGTTACAAACTTATAAACGTTTCCAGACAAATTGCTCTCAGACGTAACGTAATATTCGAAGGGCCTTCGTGTTTTCAAGTCGGAGCCTTTTCTAGCAATGCTTAGGGGTTTCTCAGAGTTTGTAGCGTTGTAAATAATGCGCTGTGTGCAAGCAGCTTTTCCACGCTGTAAGCGCGCTTGCTTTTGAAGAGCACGCGTCGATTTTGAATTCATACCTTTTAAGCATCCATAGTAGCATGGGGCCCGTCTTCAGAGAATCCTTCCCTTTGGCGATTATTGCAGCAGCGCGCGCGGAACAGCAACAGATTCCGCCAAGCCTCACCACCAAAAATACCTACCCAACTACTTAATTAACTTTTAGCTTGCGCTTCTAGCAGGAGTGCCTTCACGACCAGCCCGATTCTATCGCCGAATACTTGCTGCAGGAAAGCGAGGTCTTCTTCGCCAAGCACTTTAAGAAGCCTCAGGAAAAACGTGTAGACGATGCCCCCTAGAACCACGTAGAAAGGCAGTAGAAACTTGCTGTAGTAAAGCTGTTCAACTGCCATTACGACTAGAGCCATCATCGTTGAGGATGAAAGCGCGCGCTTATTGGACTTCATCTAGTGATGAAGCAAATGTTTAAACTTACCTACAA